>Ga0114918_10003111_pt1 | contig 14705 bp, 14 predicted proteins | sample LantaG_FD_87015 | JGI IMG/M metagenome (GOLD analysis project Ga0114918, IMG submission 87015) | Deep subsurface microbial communities from Baltic Sea to uncover new lineages of life (NeLLi) - Landsort_02402 metaG | ecosystem: Environmental > Aquatic > Marine > Oceanic > Sediment | place...
AGTGTACAGCTCTACAAATAAAGTGTACGGCGACCTTGAGTTCCTTCGATATGAGGAACAAGAAACCCGCTACTTAACCCCAGACTTCCCGGATGGCTTCGACGAGCATACGCCTCTCGATTTTCACCCGCCGTCTGGCTGTTCAAAGGGCGCTGCAGATCAATACATGCTGGACTAAGCGAGGGTATACGGCCTCAACACCGTGGTGTCTCGCCATTCTTCGATCTTCGGCACGCGACAATTTTCCACGTTTGACCAAGGCTGGATCGGCTGGTTCTGCCAGAAGGCGATCGAGAGGCAGCGAAATTCGCAGGAAGGCCCGTTCACGATCGCGGGCAACGGAAAACAAGTACGAGACGTGTTGTTCGGTGCGGATGCGAGTGCTTGTTATTTCGCGGCATGTCGAAACATCACCCGCGCCCGCGGTCAAGCGTTCAACATCGGAGGCGGGATGGCAAATAGCTTGTCGCTTTTAGAATTATTTCGGCTTCTCGAGGAGATTCTCGACATATCGCTGGAGTTCACAAAGCTTCCGCCGCGCGCGAGCGATCAGAAAGTGTTTGTAGCGGATCTGCATAAGGTGGAGCAACTCCTTGAGTGGCAACCCAAACTCACGAGTCGCGAGGGAATCATTGCGATGTTGGAGTGGCTCAAGTGAGTGAGTAGCAGCCTTTCGAGATTCACGCCCAATGTCCAAGTGTCATCTGCCCGGCAGCCTGGGGCTATCACGTGCCTGCGTAGAGCCGGCAGGCGATACGGACCGGAATTGATCCAGGAAATCACCTTTGCGGTGGCACCGTGACCGGGGGCATTGACGGGCTGCGAAAGCTGAGTTCTAGTTATTTGAAGTTCACTAGAGACGCTGGTCTCCTTGTGGATCGGCTGACTTCCCGCGGTCCTGCCGGTATCCTGTTTCTGATGTCAGCGTTTTCGCCCAATAGCACGATCACATGCTCGTTGTAATCCCGACATACCGTCGCAACGAGTGCTTGCAATGGGTCCTTCAGAGCCTTGTGCAGTGTGACGTTACGGGCATTTCAGAACAGATTCGAGTCCTTGTTGTCAACAACTATCCGCCGGTTGCTAATGAAGTTTCCGCAATTGTTGCTCCGTTCAGAGCGTACAAACGCTATGACTGGCATATTCTTTATCGTGAGCGGACCCTGGACCCGGTAGATAACTGGTACTCAGCTATTGGGGAGTATGCTCAGGCCGATGAAGTGGTGTTCATTAATTCTGATGATGACATATTTCTCCCTTGGAGTCTTGACGTAAGGTACTCAGCAATTTCGGCAGAGAACGGAGACGTGCTCCTAGCCCAATTGGGGCCGACAGCGTTGTTTCTCGACGACGCTTCCAGAATCGCGTGCACTGGTCTTGTGCCGCAACCAATTGCTACAGAACCCGTATTCCTGAATGCCAGTGACATTACTCGATATTCGCCACAGCACGTTAGTAACCACTGTTATCGCAATACTAAATGCTTTCGGAGGGCTCTTGCCAGAGGCACGGCTTGGTGCGATGCCATGGAATGGCTGGATGATAATTCCCGGAGGCTATTTGTGCCTCTCTATCTGCCTTTAGCAGTGATTTTCGAGGAGGGACATGTGCTCGGATTAGGTCTCCCCTGTACGCTCCGAGGGCAAGACCTAGACGAAGTCGCTCGCGTACCCTTTGGAGTCGCGAGCTGGAATACAGGTTTTATTCATCTCCCAGCATGGCATATTTTAGGAAACGCTGATCTGGCGGCGATTCCGTCTCTGGAGAAGTTGCGCGACGAATATGCTACGACGTTTATAAAGTGGTTCCTTACGTATTTTTTTGATCGACGCGTTGGCTGGAGGAAACTGATGCTGAGCATGCGTCACACCGGTTTTCCCTGGGGGCGGCTTTTTTCGCTAAAGACGGCCTATGGGCTGCGACTTCTGGCAGGCGAGTGGTTGGGCCTTCGGGGCGTGCGCTCCAGACGAGCAACCGCGAACGCGCAGCCCAGCAATATTTTCGTCGCAAATCTTCTGCAGCTCACGACCCCTGTCAATGCGACTCCATCTTCGGGTAAGTAGGCCAAGATCGCTTTGGGCTACCGGCTGCTAACACGCATGACAAGACTCAACCGGTTGTCCGCTAGTACTGTTGGCTGATTATCGATGAGCACGCAATCAGAAATGGACGAAACATCGCATGCACTTCCAGTCGCATCCCGAAAACGGGAGGCCGTGGTCAATCTGTTTTTTCAATACGTCGCTATTGCGCTCGTCATTGTTCAAGGAATCGTGCTCACTCCGCTCTATCTTCACTTCCTTTCACCGGCGCTGTACGGTGGTTGGCTGGCGACGGGTAATATCGTGTCCTGGATCGGTCTCGTTGATCCGGGAGTTAGTCGGATCATGCAACAGCGTGTGGCGCACACGTTTGGTCGTGGAGACATGGCGGCACTTCGCGCCGTTTTGGGCACAGGCCTTCTGCTAGGATCTCTTCTATCGATGATCCCCTTGGTTGCCCTCCCCTTCGGCGGGATGATCACGGGCACACTCTCTCTTGCACCGTCGGAGCATACTGAGGTAACGCAGGCTTTTCGGTTCGCCGTATTGGGCACTGCCCTGATGATTGCCGGGCACCAACCAGCGGCCGCCAACCTAGCGATTCATCGCGGCTTCTTTGCCGGAATCTCCTACACTACCGGGGGGATCGTCGGGATAGCAGTAACGGTCTCTCTTCTTTTCCTTGGATTTGGCTTGTCCTCGCTTCCCTTGGGAATGATTGTTCGGGCGGTCGTTATGTTAATCGGAAATTCCATGAACTTGTGGGCATGGACCACCCGGCATCTCCCTAGGTCGCTTGTTGTTCATCGGACCGAGGTCGCGCAGTACGCTAGGTTGTCGGCATTCACGTTTGTGGAGCGAGTAGGGGGAGCCCTCCTTAGTCACTCGGATGCATATCTCACCGCGAAGCTCATCTCCCCGGATCAGGCAACCGTTTACGCCTTGACGGGCCGAGCGTATGATCCGGTTCGGATGGCGGCGGAGAGGATCGCGCCGGCCTTTCTGCCAGGCCTGGCCCACTTGGCAGGTGAAGGCCGGCGGGAGCGGCTTTACGAGATTTCAAAGCGGCTATTCGATTCCCTTACTTTTATCATCTCTGTGGGGGCTGCTGCGGTCGTGGCGCTCAATTTTGTATTTGTTCCACTATGGGTTGGTCCAAAGTTTTTCGGGGGGCAGTCGCTCACAGTGATGCTGGCCTGTTTCGTAGTGACCAATGTGATCCTGTCGAGCCTGGCCGAAATCGTTTTCGCGGCTGGGGGGGTTGGGAAAATCGAAGCGATGCGGGCGGTTGAAGGTCTCGTCCGAGTAATTGCGCAATATGTCATGCTGAAATGGATCGGTGTCGTGGGCATACCGATTGGCGGCTGCGTAGGAATGCTGGTCGTAAGCGCTTGGTACCTTCCTCGCGTTGCAGCAGAGCGGCTTGAGCAGAAGCAGTCCGTGGTCTACTGGCAGATCGCGGTGAGTGGGTTCCGTGCAGCCGTGTTGCTTGCCTGCGGCGGCTTCTTGGGCTGGCTTTTGAGGCGAAACGTACCAGACTGGAATTGGCTTATTTTCATTGTGACCAGTATTTTCATATTTGTTTTCCTTTGCGCGATCGGATTGGCTATGAACCCAGGTGTGCGAAGCGAGGTGTGCCGACTCAATAGCCGGCTTCGCCGACCGATTGGCAGATAACCGACATCGGGGTGCGATTGTCTGGTTATGGCACTTGGTCGTATCAGGAATAGGAGCGTCGGTTGCTACCACCAAGGTCGGCATAGTGTTTCGAATAGAACATTCCTGGGTAGGTAGGTTCTTCTGTTAGCGATGACCAAAGGGCATGTTCAAGCAAATAATCAATGACATGATGCAGCTTGCAGGCGTCCGTATCGTGAATGCGCTTTGGGGACCCAGCGGCGGCATGGCCTCGCTCGCTAAGCTGCGGTTAGCCACGCAATTTTCCCGGCATACCCACCGCAAGTGAGTATACTAGCGTGATTGTTACTTACTACCGCGACGCTTCGAGTGAACCGCGGCAATGCCCTTTTCCGGTGCCCTCAAACGCATCATGTTGAAGCGCCTCCTCACCCGCGTCCTGCGGCCGTTCGGTGTGCGGTTGGTCAACGCTTCATGGGGCCCGCTAGGCTTCATGCACGCTTTGGAGAAGCTCGCAGCCGCCGGCTGGACCCCGCGGCAAATCGTAGATGCTGGGGCCTGGAAGGGCACGTGGACGCAAGAGTGCATGACGCTCTTCCCAGACGCCCAGTACATGCTCGTCGATCCACTCCCCTCGAATCGCACGGCCCTTGAGGCCTTGGCGGCTCGGCAGCCAAATGTGTCGGTTTGGCATGGTGCGTTGGGCGGGACGAGCGGCGAGGTCACGATGAATCTACATGTCGACCAGTCGAGCGTGCTCATCGCCAATGAGCCCGCTTGGCGAGGCACTGAACGCCAAGCCGTTCCGATGCGAACCCTTGATTCTTTCCTCGAGTCTGGGGAGATTCTCCAGCCACAACTCCTCAAGGCCGACGTTCAAGGATTCGAACTTGAGGTGCTTCGCGGGGCCGCCGCGGTGCTTAAAAGCCTCGACGCCGCGCTCATCGAAGTGTCGTTTCAGGAACTTTACGAGGGCCAACCCTTCGCGCACCACATTGTCAGGCACATGGCTGACGCTGGGTTCCGCATCTTCGACATCTGCACGTATGCTCAGGGGCCGGACGATGTGCTTCTTCAGTCCGACTTTCTTTTCGTGCGGCAGGACTGGCCGGCACCGCGAGGCCACCGCAATGGATGATCTCAGCAAGTTTCTCTACGAACGCTATGTGAGCCGCTTTAAGGCCGATGGCGAAGAAGTGCGGCCGTTATCGTTCAACAACCAACGATGGCTTCAGGGCCGGATTCTCCCCCTGCTGGAGAGTGTGCCCCGCTCGGGGGCAATCCTGGAGTTGGGCTGTGGTCCTGGGCACCTATTGGGTTTCTTGAAAAATCATGGCTACAACAACTGCCGCGGGGTCGATCTCTGCGAAGAGCAGGTGGACATCGCCACCAAGGCTGGTCTTCTGGCTCGACAGGCCGATCTATTCGATACGCTGCGGGCCGCCGCCGGTGAGTACCACGCCATCATCGCCATCGACGTCATCGAGCACATCGAGCGCGGGCGTCTTCTCGAGTTCGGCATACTCTGTCGTAATGCCCTTCGGCCGGGTGGCCTGCTGCTCATGCAGACTCCGAATGGTGAAGGTCTTCATGCGGGGCATGTCATCTACGGCGATCTCACTCATCGGGTGATCTTCAATGAAAGCTCACTTCGCCAATACCTCCGGGCCCTGGAGTTCAACGATATCGTTATTCGCGAAACCGCGCCCGTTGCCAAAGGCTTCAAGGGCGCTGTGCGATGGCTCGGGTGGAAAATCATTCGAGGCCTGGCGATCGCCAAGATCATGGTCGAAACGGGCCGGCGGCCACGAATTCTCACGCAGGAACTGCTTTGCAGCGGCCGGGCGCCTCTGGATGGTGGGCAAGGATCTTCAGCGTCCCCAGCCCGACCCGGGTGAGCCATGCGAATGATCAAAAGCATTTTTCGATCAGGCGCCACAGTGGCGACCGCCGGCCCCTGGGGTCAGCGTTGTCTCCGTCGCCTTACGGGGTTTTGCCAATGGCTCCAAGGCATCGGCGCCGGGAGCAATGTCAGCGTGAGCGGTGAGCGGGCTGTATTTCGGCTACTGCGCAGGCGTTGCAGACCGCCGCTGGTGGTGTTCGATGTCGGATCTAACCAGGGGCAGTTCCTCGAGGTGGCGTTGGATTCGCTGAAAGGTGTGGAAGTCACGATCCATTGCTTCGAGCCGGGCCACGCTACGTTCAAGATGCTGACGCAGGGCCGGCGCGATGAAGGCCGAGTCGTATTCAACAACGCGGCAGTGGGCCGGCAGGCCGGTGAAGCCATCCTGTGGTACGATCAAGAAGGTTCCGGAATCGCTTCCTTGACACGCCGGGATGTCGCTCACTTCGGCATCAAAATGAGCGAGTCGGAGCCAGTCCGTATTCTGACGCTCGACACCTATGCGGCCGCCCAGGGCATCGAACGAATCGATCTCCTCAAGCTCGACATCGAGGGGCACGAGCTCGATGCTTTGGCTGGTGCCGAAGGGCTGTTGCGGAGAGGCGCTATAGGCATGGTGCTGTTTGAGTTTGGCGGCTGCAACATCGATACGAGGACGTTCTTTCGCGATTTTTGGTGGCTTCTGACGGAAGCGGGCATGCGGCTCTATCGTCTCACCCCGGGCGGCTACCTGTCACCGATCCCAGCCTACGAGGAAGCGTTGGAACAGTTTCGCACTACCAACTTCGTCGCGGTCACCGAACGATAGGCAGGAACGCTGTTGGTTGAGCAAGCCGTGGTGCTGTGTGGTGGAAAGGGTACGCGACTCGGGTGGCTTGTTGCCGAGATCCAGAAGCCCATGCTGGCCATCCAAGCTCGGGAATGGTGGCTGACTTGATCAGCGATGTCCACCCTGCCGCACTTGGGGTCGGCATGAAGCTTCGCGCTCACACTTTCACCGGCGACGGCTTCCTTCGTGACATGGGAACCCCCGCCCGGCTTGAACGAGTGGAAAGGTATCTCGAGGACAAGCAGCTGCTCAGCAGAGCCCGCACGACGCGTCTGCCTGTGAAAACTGTATTTCTTGATCGCGACAGGGTCATTAACCAAGACACCGACTTGTTGCACTCACCCGATGACTTTCGGCTGTTGCCGGGGGTCGGGGACGCGGTGGCTCAACTCAATAAAGCGGGCTTGACGGTGGTTGTGGTAACAAATCAGCCGGTGATCGCGCGAGGGCTGTGCACCGAGCAGACGCTCGGCTTGATTCACGATCGCATGGCGAGGCTTCTTGCCGGGTACGACGCGCATGTGGATGCAATCTATTTCTGTCCTCACCATCCGGAAACACACCATCGAGACGAAGGCTGCCGCCAAGACCTCCGAGTGGCTTGCGACTGCCGCAAGCCGGCGCCAGGGCTGCTTCTGCAAGCGGCGCGCGAAAGAGACATCGATCTGTCCGGATCAGTGCTGATCGGCGACCGACCAACGGATATCGCCGCCGCCAAGCGTGCTGGTGTGAGGAGCATTCTTCTGGGCACGGCACCCCCGATCCCCCCTCCTGATTATCGCTTTGCGACACTGCCGGACGCCGTGTCCGCGATTCTCACAGGCGACATCGCGTAATGACCGCTTCGGCATCGGGGCAGAGGCGCCCCTTAAAAGTGCTGACTGTTGCCGAGACTTTTTTCCATGACCATCGGAACGGCTTGGCGAGAGTGGCCTGGGACGTCTGCTGCGGTCTGGCTCGTCGAGGCCACGAAGTCACGCTCGTAGCGCCAGCGCCCGTGTCGGCGATCGAAGACCAAGTCACCGACGGTGTGCGGGTCGTTCGGTTTCCACAGCCGCAGATCAGTGGCTTCAATCCATGGAATCCCTCCAGGCGCATCGACGCATACGCCCACGGGCTCGAGGAGTTCGGGGCTCTTTCGTGGGATGCAGTGCATTGCCATGGAATTTATGGGGCCACCGCAGCGGCTCGTGTGGTAAGGCGACGGGGCCGGCTGATAGTGACCGCGCATTCCCCTGTGCTTGATGAGCAGCGCTGGAACTGGCTGCACGGCCCTTCTCGGGACCGGATCAAGCTTTTGGGGCTCCCGATGCTGCGCCGCATCGAGGCTGAGGCGCTCGGCGCCGCTGACGTATGTACGTCGCTTTCTGCCTTTACGCGAGACCGAATCTGCGAGCTTTATCCACTCCTTGCCCATAAGAGGTGGTGCGTCATCCCGCACTGGGTGGGCATGACGTGGCGGCGATCGCTGACAGTTCGCGAGGCTCGTGAACGACTCGGGTGGAATCCGGATGAGAAGGTTGTGCTGGCGGTGCGGCAACTTCGCTCGAGGTATGGCCTTGATACGGCAATCAAAGCGATGGCGGTGATTGCCAAGCAGGAGAAGAGCCGGCTGCGGATCGTTGGACAGGGCGAGTTGCGGGCCGACCTTGAACGGCTCGTGACAAGGCTCAACCTGCACGGCTGCGTCTCGTTCGAGGGTGGGCTGCCCGATGCGGATCTCAGGCTCTGTTACCAGGCAGCCGACGTGTGCGTCGTGCCGTCACGGGCCCTGGAGTGCTTCGGCGTCCCCGTCATCGAATCGCTCGGATTCGGCGTTCCGGTCGTTGCGACGGCGGTCGGAGGCCTTCGTGAGATTCTCGGGCAGCTTACGCCGCAACTCGTCGTTCCGCCGGACGATGCGGCCGCCCTCGCGAAGACGGTGTTGTCGATTCTCCGCGGCACGGCCCAAGTACCGCCCGGAAACGTGATGCTAGAATACGTCCAGGAGCGTTTCTCTGAGGAGTCGCTCGTCCGCATGTACGAGCAGGCGCTGGACCCTTGCGGTGGTCCGCACGCCTCGGCGACAGCCGCACGCCACTGAACAGCAAACGATGAGTACAGACATAACCAGCTTCGACACGGTGTTACTGCCATCGCCGTGCTCTCGGGAGCGAATGCCTGTGTCCAACCGGCCGGAACGACCACCGTACACCTGGCTCCTGATCCCAAGCATCGTCGGATTGCTTGTCGTTGCGTTGCTTCTCGGCGCCATGAACGCCGCTGATCGTCCGGCTGCAATAATGGCACTCGTGAACATTACGGCAACGGTGATTTTCTGTCATCGCTTTGTCGCAGTGAATCCAGTGGTGGGTCTGATACCCGCGCTTTTTATTATCCCGCTCATGGTGCTCACGTGCTTCACAACGCTCTACTGTTGCCTGTTCAACCCTGAACTGGCTGTCAGGCCGGGCAGAACTTCCTTCCGGCTTCTGGACGGCAACGTGCGATTCCAATTCGCCACTCTGCTGGCGATCGTGTCCTACTCCATCCCGTGGCTCCTTTTGGGGCCTCGAGAGCGGTTGCCGATGACGTATGCGGCATTCGTGGAACACGCCCGCAGGATGGCCAAGCCGGTGTTTTTTTTCTTCATCACGTTTATCTCACTTCTCGTCACGCTCCGCCTTGCACGCATCGGGCCAGACACCGCGGTGGGTTATATCGTGTACGGGTTTTTTCGATACGGAAACGGCTTGGTGCTCCTGCCCGGGGCCTGTTGGCATCGGCTGGGCCGGACGACCAAAACTCTAATCATGGGTGTTCTCGCAGTGAACTTCCTGTTCAACACGTTTACGAACTCGCGGTACTACGCCTTCATGCCTATTATCTATTTTGGCCTTGGCTTGCTGTTTCTGAGCCAGATCAGTACCCGAAGAAAGCTCCAGTCAATCGCGGTTTTGGTAGTGATATTTGGGTTCGCGCTCGTCGTCGGCAATGCAGGACGCCGCTTGGGCCTGGGACTTTGGTACGGCGGAGCTGAGGATTTGCAGCGACGCGTCGAGGTATTGACGCAGAAAACCGATGAGCTGGTCGGCCAAAATTGGGCCGATGGGATATTCACCCGCATCTTCTTTACGGGTGGGCACCAGATCGTGACCCTCATTCCTGAGACGGTTCCATATAAGCCTTTTGATCCTGTCTACTACTTCGGCGAGGTTGTGACGCAGGGGTTGCTGCCACGCAAGTTGGCCGGGGCCTTGGTTCCACCGGTCTACGAAGAGAAGTCAAAACTCGCCGCTATCGGGCATCGCTTGATGGAGTTTCATAGTGTCGAGCGTTCGTTCGTCGGTTCTGCGTGGGAGATGGGCGGCCCTATCATGGTTGTTTTGGTCAGTGGATTGACCGGTCTGTACAGCATTTTGATTGCGCGGATTCTGCAGGCCCTATTTGGCATCTCGGGCGGCCTTGGCGTCGTCGCGTTCGCGGTGGTCTGTGATCGCACATTCGTGTGTATTACCGAGGGCTTGCCCTCGGTGGCTCACGAAATGTTGTATGGGGTGATTATTGGCTCTTTCTTGTATGGCCTGATACGCCTCGCCGATACTTGCAATCCGTTACGGGCTCGTGGCCCAGCCTGACGTCCTCGACGATCCAACCTTGTGCTGCATAGCCCTTGCCTGGCCGTCCCGGGAATTTCAAGTACGTCACGCGTTTGTCCGGCGCAGTCGCAAGCCAGGCGCCCCACCAATGAAACGAGCTGTATCCGAGAAAAAAGGTCCGGCAAGCTGTGATCAGAGCGAGGTCGGTAAGCGCATCTTCATTGCGGGTGCGGTGGGTGATCAGGGTGAATGGTACGCCGAGGCAGCGGGAATCCATGAGGTGAGCAGGGGAGTCTGTGAAGACAAAATACTTACACCCAGGTATGCCTGATGAATGAACGGAAAGCTGCTTCTGAAAGATAGCGAGCGTCTCCTGCACGGGCAGCCCGCCGTCAACGACTTCGCTGAAGAAGCGAATGCAAACGGCCACAGGGTGTGCCGATTCACGGATTCGGAAAAGTTCCGCGCACGCCACTTCATCAGTGGGCGGGGGTGGAGTGAGTTCATCGCGGAGCAGATCCGCGACGTCCTGAAAATAGGCCTCGCTTTGCCAGTATCCGCGAAGCGAGAAAAAGGGGAGGGCTGGTGGACTGAGAAGTCGGGACTCGAATGCCTCAAGGCCGCCGACTCGGGGTTCATCGATCAAGCCACAGCGGGCCGCGATACGCGGAAACTTCCGCACCAGCTTTTCAGCGGTCAGGAGCACTGAAGACCATGCATTTTGCGAACGAACGTCGGCCCTGATGGGAAATCGATCGAGCAAGTACATCCTCCGATACGCGTAGTCGCGTTGAAAACTGGATATTTCAAGCACGAGCCGCGCATTGGTTCTGGCCGCGAGCGCACGCCCTGCGGCGTACATGAACATCTGATTGCCAAGACCGCCGCTTAGGACCACTTGAACCGTTTTAGTCATCTTGCTTCAACCGATAGCCGTTCTTGGCGCATCCCGGTTCGGGGCTGCGTACCGATTGGTGACCAGGTTTAACTCACTGTATCGCATCGGGAACACAAATCATCAAACTGCAGTCGACAAATACGGGTAATTGTCATATTATCGGTCCGGGGAGTCCAGCGAAGCGTCGAGCCGCAAGGCTTGGTGCTCTGTTGCATCGCGGACTGTGGGTGGTATGGGTGGCTCTGCTTACGGGGCCGCTGATCGTGATGCGGTTACAAGAGCGGCCATATCTACTAGACATGATAGCGCAGGTGGCCGTCTACGGCTACGGCGGCGCAGCCATCGTGGCCCTTTTCATGCTGAGACTACGAAAGTGGAGTTGGGCGGCGGTGACATGCGTGGGCGGATTGTTGTTCGCTGGAATCAGTGTCGGCAACCACTGGCCTCGAGTAGGAGTTGCGTCGGGCACGCCTGACGCGATGCACCGCGACATTCATCTTGTGAGCTTCAACGCCGGGGGCGGACTCAACATCGATGAAGCAAAGTTTGAGCGGTGGCTGGAGGCCAAGCGAATCGACATCGTAAGTCTTGTGGAGTGCGGAAACTATTGGCATCGTAGCCCCGTGGCTGAGTGCGGTTTCCGCACGAGCGGAAACAAGGACGGCGCAGTGATCTATACGCGGCGTTTGGCTCAGCAGGTTGGTGACTGGCGGCCGCGTGACGAAAAAGGGGGAATCAAAGTAGCGATCTGGCCCAACATCAGGTTTCTACGCGTGCAGATCGACGATGCGTGCTCCTGCCTCGTTATGAATGTCTACCTTCCTTCACCGCGTACGAAACAACGGTGGAGAACGGCACTCGAAAGCATCACTGAATGCGCCCGGCAACTACCCGCGCTCAGAAGCGACGGTCTGCCGATCATCGCCACCGGTGATTTCAACTCGACTCCGAACGGCCGTGCATACCAAACCTTTCAAGCAGTCTACCGATTGATCGACGCATGCCCGAAAATATTTCGGTGTGGCACGATCCCTGCCTGGTTGCCGCCTTACACAGGCTTGCCAATCGATCACATCATGGTGAGCCGCGATGTAAGCGTCGTCGACTATGAGGTCGGTCCGGACGTCGGCTCAGATCATCGACCTGTATTCGCTATCGTACGTGTGCCAACTGAACCAGCGCCGGCTGGTCAGAATCCAATTCGCGAGTAGTTGGCCTGCTTTGGAAATCCCCACCCAGGCGGCATCAACTAGTACAGAAAATCCAATCCGGTCAGCAATCCGTATCAATGAAGCCTCGAATCCTTGCGTTTACACGGTTTTACCTACCCGGCTACAAAGGCGGCGGGCCGATCCGCACCCTCGCGAATATGGCGTCCCGGCTAGGCTCGGCTGTCGATTTCCGTGTCGTCACGCTGAATCATGACTCGGGCAATGCGACGCCCTATGACACGGTTGAATATGAAGCGTGGACCGAGGTTGGGAAAGCCCAGGTGATGTACATGCCTCCCTCCCGGCTCAGTATTCGGAGGTTGTCATCGGTAGTTACAAGCTTCGCACCTGACGTAATTTATCTGAATAGCTTCTTCGATTGGCGATTCACGCAACGCATTCTTTGGGCGCGGAGGTTCGGGTGCTTTCGGCGTACGCCGGTGGTACTCGCGCCGCGGGGCGAGTTCTCGCCAGGGGCACTTGCGATCAAGCGCCGCCGCAAAGGATCTTACCTAGCTCTCATCCGCGGCACAGGCCTCTATTCTGGTTTGACTTGGCAGGCTTCCAGCGAACTGGAGAAGCAAGACATCGTTCGGGCGCTTCCGCGGGTTAACCCCGAATCAATTAAGGTGGCGATGGATCTTTGCAGTGGCGAGCGATTGGAGGCAGTGGCGGTGCAGGAGCGACCGGATGGCGCCCCGCTGCGGGTCTGTTTTCTATCGCGTATTACGCCGATGAAGAATCTTGCTTTCGCAATCCGCGCGCTTGGGCAAGTTCATGCGGCAGTGCATTTTGTGATTTATGGGCCGATAGAAGATCCCGACTATTGGAATACATGTCAGGAAATCCTAGCAGCTCTCCCGACGCACATAACGCACGCTTACGCCGGATCCATTCACCCCACTGGCGTGCATGGCGCCCTTTCGAATCACGACCTGTTTCTCTTGCCGACTCGCGGGGAGAACTACGGCCACGTAATTCATGAGGCACTGCAGGCAGGGCTTCCTACGCTTATTAGCGACCAGACGCCATGGCGCGACCTCAACGCGCGGGGCGTGGGTTGGACAGAACCGATTAATGATCCCGCCAGATTTGCCGCGATTATCGATGATTTGGCTACGTGGCCACTGAGCAGGCTGGCGGCTGTTCGTATTCAGGCGGCAGAGTTTGCTCGAGAGCATGTCGACGACGGCGGCCAAGTGCAGGTAAACATGGATCTGTTCCTCGGTCTTTTGGGCTAGTCCAAAGGACTGAGACAAACCACATAAACGATGATTGCGGGAATAAGGGTGCGGGGAATCGCCATGCTGAGTTGCATGAGGCGCGGTGTGCGGCGAGCGATTCTTGAGTCATTCAGCCTAACATCCGCGGATCATGAACGGATTGTCTCGCAATTGGTTGCTTGGGAAGGCTGGCCCTTTTTCGAACTTGTGCCATCCGGATCCTGGCCCGACGACATCCAGGTATCATTCCGGCGGCACAACAGTGTTCGCCAGGAAGCCTATGTGGTGCGGGTCGATGAACGCGTGACCATCGACGGTGCCAGTGGATTCGCAATTCATGGCGGACGCATCATTCCTTCCTCATTGGCTTATGCGTACGATGCGCGGCTGCCCTCCTGGCGGATGCTCAGGTGCCACCCGAGGCAAGACGTTGTGCGAAATGTCATCAGCTTGCGGGACCCTTACGAAACGAACTACTTCCATTTTTTCAATGACCTGATCGGCAAGCTGCTCTTTGTTCGGCAGCATTTGCCGGCCCTCAGTGACCACGCCTTCCTCATCGCCGAGCGCGTGCACGAGTCGCGGTGGTTTCGAGCACTGCGTTCCACGGACCTGCTTCAGGATGCCAGGTTCATCGTGCAACGATGCGACGAGCCGGTCGTCTGCGAAAGCCCCATCTTTGTGAAGGCCCCGCCCCATCAGGCCGACATCTTCAGCACCATCTCCGCTTCCGCGCGCGAGCGATATGCCAATGTTCGCGCTTCAGTGCCAGAGCGCCTGATACTTCTGCGCGGTGCTGGGACGATGCATGGGCGGATCCCGAGAAACCAGTTGGAATTAGTTGCTCGCCTCGGCGAGTACGGCTTTGAGGCCATTGATCCGGCTACCCTGCCGTGGCCTAAACAAGTTGCGGTCATGCGGCACTGCCGAATCCTCATCGGCTTGCACGGCGCCGGCATGACCAACCTTATGTTCCGCGGCCAGGGGCCCATGACCGTGGTCGAGCTGTTCCCGCGAGGGTTTTCACCCCCGCACTATTATTGGATGGCACAGATGCTCGGCTATCGATACGTGCCCAGGGCCGACCGAGGCGACGGGCTTATAGATGTCGATGACGTGATGCAGACCGTCCGCCCTCTGTGCCAATGATAGGTGAGCCACCTGCGCTTCCTTAATTACGGAAGACGGTCGGGAGTGTCTTGGTTCACCGTGAACTGGAATCAGGTGGGCCTGGCGTAAGGGACACAACCGCGGCATCGTGCCGAGGGCAGTTGCGGCATCCTGCCGCAAAGGTTTATCGCATTGGTGCCGATCCCGAAGGGAAGGCAGGGCGGCGCCGCGACGGGCAACCGCCCTCCCTTCGGTCTCGGCCCGTGGAGCGTC
>Ga0114918_10003112_pt1 | contig 14704 bp, 15 predicted proteins | sample LantaG_FD_87015 | JGI IMG/M metagenome (GOLD analysis project Ga0114918, IMG submission 87015) | Deep subsurface microbial communities from Baltic Sea to uncover new lineages of life (NeLLi) - Landsort_02402 metaG | ecosystem: Environmental > Aquatic > Marine > Oceanic > Sediment | place...
CAGAGCGGGGACGTACGTGATCTCAAGCAGCTTTAGGCGGCCCTCGAGGGCGGTGGCGGCGCTTATACATCTCCCAAGGAAAAGGAACAGTTTGTCGTCCTGGTATTTCTCAGCAAGCGCCTCAATGTATCCCGAGTTACTTTGAATGGTATCCTCCACCCAGCTCGGGATCAACGTGAGTTTCTCTTCAAACTCGTCCAGCTCATCCTGGCTGAGCTTGCCCTTCTGCTTCGCCAGCCTCAAGGCCATCTGAGATAACACAATCACCTGGGATGTGAACGTCTTCGTGGCCGCGACACCGATCTCTGGCCCCGACTGCTGGATCAAGTAGGCTCGGGAAACCCTTGTGAGGGTGGAGCCCACCGTGTTGGTTATGCCAAGAACCGTGGCGGCCCGCATCCTGGCGTGGTCGATCGCCTTCAACGTATCATAGGTCTCGCCGGATTGGCTCACCGCGAGCACGACTGAGTCGATGCCCACCGTGGAGCCATACCTCTCGATGAACTCCGAGGAGACCACCGGTATGGTGGTCAGCCGCGAAAGCTTCGAGAAGATATAGGACGCCGCGAGGCAGGAGTGGTAACTCGTCCCCGCCGCCGTGAGAAACACGTCTTTGCCTCTGTCGAGGAACTGTGTTAGCAGGTTCAGGTACTGCTCCTGCAGCCTCAGCCCGTCCCTGAGGCTCTCCGGCTGCTCATAGATCTCCTTGAGCATGAAGTGCGTGTACCCCTGCTTCTCCGCCATCTCCAGGCTCCACGTGATCTCCTCCAGATTACGCTCCACAAGGGAGCCGTCTATGACCTTCACGACCTCGTAGCCGTCCAGAGTAAGGACCGCCATCTCCCCGTTCCGCAGATATGAGACCTGGTTCGTGTACGGCAGCATCGCGGGTACATCCGAGGCGCAGAATGCGCCGTTATCCGAGACCCCTATGACCAGGGGGCTCTCGTGGCGGGCGCAGTAGATCCTGTCGGGCTCGTGGGTCGATAACACGACCACGGCGTAGGAGCCCTTCAACCGCCTGAGAACACGCAGGATAGCGCCCTTCATCCCTATGTCTGACTTGAGCTCCTCCTCTATTAGGTGGGGGATGACCTCGGTGTCCGTGCGTGACACGAATATGTGGCCCTTCTCTATTAGCTCGTCTTTCAGCTCCATGTAGTTCTCGATGACGCCGTTATGGATCAGTGCTATGTTGCCGGAGCCGTCTGTGTGGGGGTGGGCGTTAACCATGCTGGGTGCGCCGTGAGTCGCCCACCTCGTGTGCCCCATCCCGATGGTGCCCTCCATCTCGTTTATCCGCAGACCCTCGACCACTTCCTCCAGCTTGCCTTTGTCCTTTCGCACATGGAGCCCGCCGTCCACGATGGTGGCGACGCCTATGGAGTCGTAGCCTCTGTACTCGAGACGCTTCAAGCCGTCCGTTATCAGTCTAACTGCCTGTCCATCCCTAATTACGCACCCAAATATTCCACACAAAACCGTAACACACCGTTTTATCGTAGAAAAGTATTCCGTATTAATAAAACATCTTAAAGGAAAATTCGCTACAACCAAATCGGCAGGCTTTATCAAATCATATAAAAATCCAATGTCTCCTATTGGTATTCCAGTGCTGGAGACCCGGAGCCCTTGAGGTACGTGGCGCTAACGAGCGGCAGGAACGAGGAGAGGTTCATCAGGCAGACGGTGGAGGGTGTGCTCAGCCAGAGACCCGCCCCGGAGGCCTACGTGGTGGTTGATGACGGCTCGGTGGACAAGACAGGGGAGATGCTGTCAGCGTACCAAGAGGTGACCGTGCTGAGGCTCGGTAACCCCCGTCACTCAACCCGCGGAGTAAACCTAGCATGGGCTCTAAACGCTGGGGTTAAAAGAGCCACGGAGCTCGTGCCCGACTGGGAGTACCTCCTCAAGGTGGATGCGGATAGCGTACTGCCCCCAGACTACTTCAACAGGCTTCTGCGTAGGTTCGAGGAGAACCCTAGGCTCGGCGTCACCAGCGGCACCCCCTACGACGAGAATGTGTGGCGGGGGAGAGCGTCAGACGGCGCCAAGATATATAGACGCGCCTGCTGGGACAGCATCAAGCACTTCGTGCCATGCAACGCCTTCGACACCCTCGCCCTGTTACAGGCTAAGAGGTACGGCTGGGTCGTAGAGTCGTTCCCAGAGATAAAGTACACCCAGCTCAGGACGTGGCGCAGAGGCAGCCTCAACAGGTGGATACTCTCGGGTAGGTCCAGGTACTACATGGGCTTCCCGACGTGGCACACCTTCCTCGTGGCCCTTGTGTACCTCGTGGATAGGCCGTGGGTGCTGGGAAGCACGTCGATGTTCCTGGCCCACCTGGTGACGGCGCTCGGCGGGATGGATAAGCCTTTCCCAGCCGAGTACTACGAGTTTGCCAGAAAATACGCCATGTGGGAGACCATGGAGCGGCTTCACGAGAGGAGGCTCAACTAGCCATCGGAGAGGAGCCCTGTAACTATGTTGAAGAAGTCCTTGATGTCGGGGTCCACTAGCCCTATCTTCACGTTGAAGCTGTAGAAGCCCTTCTTGGTGTGGCCCAGCTTGCTCATGCCGTGGTCCGATATGATTAGCACCAAGTCGTCTTCCCTGAGCCTTGCCTTCACCCTCTTGGTGAGGAGATCCATCTCCTCGTAGAGTGTGGCCACCTTCTCGGTGCCCCAGAACGCGTGGCCGAAAAGGTCGGTGATGTGGAAGTGGATCATCAGGAGCCTCCACTCGCCATCAAGGGCGTCGAAGAGGATCTTCACCTCCTCATCAAATATTCCTCTGACCCTTTTCTCGAAAACGGGGAGGTACTCGGGGTCCTGGCGTGCCCGCATCACGTCACCTATGGGATATATCTCCTCTAGGTTCTTGTTGTAGACGGGGACGCCCAACGCTATGCTCGGCTTAACGACATCGAAGAACGTGTCCACCTTTATGTTTTTCCTGCTCGGGAAGCTCGATCGTGCACCCGTAGCTTCTCTGACCCTATGACCCACCTTAAACCGTTTGAGTATGCTGTGTATGCCTCTATGTTTCCTAACGAATCTCCGGAGCCCGTCGAGCTCGTTGTCCCACATCTGAGGCATGTCTACGCCGTGAACCTCCGGCGGTTCACCCGTTATGAAGCTGGTCCAGACTATGGGGGTCGAAGGGTCGTCTATCCCTCCTACGATGGGTACGTCGACCTTACCGTGCTCTCTCTGCAGTATGTTGCGGAGGCTCAGCGTCTCCACTAGGTCGTGTTCGAGTCCGTCGTAGGCAAGGATCAGAACCCTCATCATCATTCACTTCTAACGAGGTGCCATAAAGAGGACCCGATCCCGATCGTTTCGTTTATTCCGAGCGCCTCCAGAATCGTGGGGGTAATGGACAGGCTTTTAACCTCGTCTTCGACGACAGCGCCCTTCTTCACGTCGCAGCCGTAGAAGATTAAGGGCACGTCCATCAGGATGGGTATGAACTTGTTGGTGTGATGGGAGAACTGACCGTGTTCGCCGAACTCTTCGCCGTGATCAGAGGTGATGACAAGTAGGTCGTCTGGGCTAAACCTGTCGAAGAAGGCGCCGACCTCCCTGTCCATCTCTGTGATCTCCTCCCTGTAGAGCACCCTAGCGAGCCCTATTTCCTCATCAGTGGGCGTGTAGTTGCCGTGCACCGCCTCTATGAGCTTATCGTTCAGGGCCCGCATCTCGTGGCGGCTCATGTCTAGGCTGGTTTTTAGGGGATAGTAAGGGATATGGGGCTCCATGAGATGTATCCAGAGGAAGTAGTCCTCATGTTCGCCCACCCACTCAAGGCTATACTTCATAACCTCGCTCGCCCGGGAGTAGGGTAAATACCTCTCTCCACTGTACATGTTAGCGCGGAACCTCTTCATCCCAGCTATTACGGTGGGCGGGAGGTTTCTTCTCAGCGTCTTTTTCCAGTTCTTACTCATCCTTAAATTCTTGGACTTGAGGTCTATCGTCTCAGCGAACCCCGTGTAGAAGTTGTAGATCATCGGGTTTGAGTGTATGATGGCAGTTTGAACACCATACCTGTTTAGCACCGTCGCTATGTTCGCCTCTGGGTCGTAGAATGTGTTCGCGCCCAAGATACACGGCATGCTGTCTAAGGTGGAGGTGTTGCACGCCTTCGAGTTTCTGAAGAACACTCCCTGCCCCGCGATCCTCATCAGGTTAGGAGTGATCTCAGGGTTTACATGGTCGAGCCGTAAAGCATCCAGTACCAGAAGAACAACGTTCATCCTTGACCCCCGTTTCTCAACATAGAGAATTACCGTCTCTAAAAGAATGTATGCCTCCTAGCTTTCAAGCCTACTAAGGAAGTCTAATAGCTGCCTCGCCCGTATTTCCGAGGTGTGGTGTTTCATCACCGTCTCGTAGCCGTTGCGGGCGATGCGCTCCCTCTCAGCGTCGTCCTCAAGATAGTACTCAAGCTTCCCCTTCCAGTTATCCTGGTTTACCTCGACGTAGTTCTCCCCCGCCTCGAAGTGGAGCTCCTCGGCTGACTGCGGCCTGTCAGCCATTGCCAAAGTGCCACTCCCCATGATCTCAAAGTATTTCGATAAAGGGTAATTGAAAATGCTACTCCCAAAAATAAATATCTTCGATTTCGCCACAACCTCAGCGTATTTTTCTCCAACGATATAGCCCTGTTGTATGAGGTCAGATATGTTACGAGAAACAGTCTCACCTGGAGGTCTGTCTCCTATAAGGTATCTCCAGCCCCTTTTTTTACAGATCCTCGGGAGCTCATTTACTATCTTGTGTCTGAGTGGATAAACTTTCTTTCTTGATGTTCCTAAGAATATTACATCATACTGTTTCTCCTCGATTGGTTTATAGATACGTTGATCAGTGAACCATGGAAAGTGGAGTTTCTTCGTATCAATGTTTTTAATATAGAATTCTGGGTCAAATTTCGAGTAATAAACGAACCTACTAAAGATACTCTTCCTGATATACGGACTGTACATGTAACGCATCAGTGTACCGTTGAATCCTCTGTTTGCGATATCGACCCATTTAGCAGGGTCAACATGATTATCAACCAGGGTCATTACAGTTGGTGGTGTCTTCTCAGTTCTTGTTTCAGCTAAAAGTTTATACTCTTGATAGCTAGGGCGGTTACTCACTATAAAGTCGGGCGGATCGTTTCCATATATTCGCTTTACTGTGTCATTTATAGGTTCGTTTGGTACATGATTCTCCCAACCTGAACCGCACCACTCGCACTCTGCTAGCTTGGACACTTCTTGCTCAAGCCAATACACTACGTTAAGGTTTACTAGGTCATCAGATCTAATAGTATTGAATAGTATTCTCAAAAATCTTCACCCGATATCTATTCCTTCATTTTGAAACGCTTGGATGTATTTTTTTGCTGCTTTTTCCCATGTAAAATTAGAGATAACGTGTTTTAATCCAGATTCACCCATCATGCGTCTCTTGTCTTCATCATGCATCAGTTCTTCAATGTATTCAATAAAAACATCCATGTTATTTGTGATATAACCAGTTTCATTTTCAAGCACGAGTTCTGGGATTCCTCCAATGTTTCTTGTGATCACCGGTTTTCCGGACGCCATGGCCTCAAGTAAAACCATGGAAAATGAGTCAAGGTTTGAGGGATGTATCAAGATATCACAGTTGTTATAATACTCTTGGATGTCTTTGACGTATCCCCTGAATTCTATGAGATTGCTAAGTCCTCTCGATTTTACTCGTTTCTTGATCTCATCAAGATATGGGCCTTCTCCGAGGAATGTAATCTTGTAATCTAACCCAGCTTCTTTATATGCTTCAATGAAGTCGTCTATCAACTCGATTTTTTTAGGTACGTTAAAGTTTAGAACGCATAAAATCTGTGTCTTATAAACAGGATTTTCAGGTCTCGGATGAAACCTTTCCAGATCTACCCCGTGATGAATGGTATATATGTTCTTTTTTATTCCGTGTTCATAAGCAGTCATCTTAGCCCAATCAGATATTGCGATTACGAAGTCTACATCGTCGATAGCTACGTTGTTCTGAAGCATTTTTATTTGGTACCCAAGTCGCTGTCTAAAATCAACGTCTTTTGAAGCTGCCTCAGTCCAATAATCTGCCTTAAGATGCATGACAAGATAATTTATCTTGTTTAACTTTTTGGCAATATAGCCTCCCATCAATCCATGGAAAGGATTATGTGATACAAGAACATCTGCGTCGATCTCGTTGATGTATTTAAGAGTTGGAAGAGCCACTGAGTTTCGTGTATTTTTTAAAGGTATTATATCGCAATCTAATCCAAATTTCGTTAGTTCCCGACACAACAATATGAAATGGTTTCTTCTTGATAGAAACTGAATTTTCATATGATTCCTTATTATTTGCGTCTCCTGTGTTATTATGAGGTTTTTGGTAAATTATTTGAATTTTTTTCTAATCTCCCACCAGGCGTATAAGTAGATCACAGCTATTATCAGGGTGAAGAGTAGGCTGAAACGCCAGAGGTCGAAGTTCTTCTGCTGGTTGAGCATGAACATCATGGGAAAGAACACTATCGCCGCTATGACGGCGAGCCATATCTCTGGGTAGACGCGTGCCTGGTAGCCCATCTCCGTCACTTGGGGCGGAGGTTATCTATCTATTATGGAAAGACAGTTCATCTCTAGAGCCACTCGCCGAGCTGCTCCTCAACTTGCTTCCGCATCCTCCGTCTCCTTAGGAGAAACCACGTGAGCCAGGTCAACGAGAAGATAGGCACGACGTCGAGCCCCGGCACGAGCTCCAGCAACGAGATGGCTCCCACGACGTTGAAGTAGACGGCGCAGAACAGGAAACCGACGAGATCCAGCATGTCCCCGAGCACCGGCGTCAACAGTATCGGCGCCACGAACTCAAGCAAGTCTAGGCATAGGCACACTAATAATGTCATAAGCTCCTCCCACGAGATCTTCAGGATCCACGGGGCTGAGATTGTCTCAGATTCCAAGGACGCACCCGCTATATCATGGTTTTAAGGGTATAATAAAAGTCATCCCGTGGGGATGATGAGCTGGGTATCTTCGGGCACCACGATGAACTGGCTCTTTCCCGTTTCCGCGATGTCACGCAGTGTCTCCAGGTAGAGATACAGCCTCGTGAGCTCGTTCAGGTCGACGCTGGGGTCGGTCTCAGCTATTGCTAGCAACGCCTCTCTTGTGGCGTTGGCGATTATGAGCCTGGACTGGGCTACACCCCCGGCTTCCTTGATGGCTGACTGCGCGTTCGCGTCGGCGATGACCAAGAGCCGGGTCTTGTTGAACTCGGCGGCTATGGACAGCTGCTCCGCGGCGAGCTTCTTCTCTATGGCGTTGACGAAGTTGACGGGCAAGGCTATCTTCCTTATGTTGACGGCGTCCAGTATTATCGCGTCGCCGATGCTGGGCTCCTGGCTGAAGGATTCCTCCAGCTGGGCTCTCAGCACCACTCCGATGTTGGCTCTCTGCTCTATGGTCTGTATGGCCGTGTAGTCCACGAGCAGGTTACGGATGGTCTCGCGTATTATGGGTATCACGGCTCTCTGCCTCCAGTCTAGGGTCGGGTACCGTCTAAACAGATCGACTGCTCCGCTGGAGTCAATCCTCCACCGCACGGTTACGTCGACGTCTACCTTGAGCCCGTCCTTCGTGAGGCTCTCCACCGCCGGGAAGTCCCCTGCCTCTGTGACGTCGCTCCACATGTGGACGCTGTCCGTGGCTACGTATATCTTGAAGACGCTGGCCCACGGCGCCTTTATGAAGTACTGGGCGTTGCTGCCTGTGCCGACGACGCTCGTCGACCCGAACAGGGGGTCAACTACGACGGCCACGTAGCCGACGCTGATGCGGCCCACGCTGAAGAATAATAGGCCGCCCGCTATCACCACGATGACCAGCGCTATTACTCCGATGCCCTCCAACCGGGGGCCCTCGAACTGGAACCTTCTTTCCACTGGTTTCACCTTGGTTTATGCATAAAGAAGGGGTGGTTAAAAGGTGTCTCTGCTAGTCCCGTATCCCCTCTAGGACGCTTATGGCGTTCCAGATACGGGTGCGGCTGTACATGGGCATGTTGGGGTCCTGGCTGATATCTTCCAGTATGGCTATGGCGTTGGCTGCCCTGGCGGCGACGCTGAGGCTCTGGTCCAGGAGCATGTCGGCTGCCTGTTTGGCCGTCCGCCTGATGTTCCGTGGGGTGGTGTTGTCATCCGCGATCATGTTAAGGATGGACATGGCCTGCTCCATTTTTCTACTATACTCGTCTTTGATACTCATACTAACTCCTCCCTGCGATTGCGCTGTGAGGATTTGTTGTATAGGATAAGGGGTCGGGATAAAAAACTATCTTTTTTCTGGAAGATTTTCTTCGATGTAGGCTGGTAGATCGACTACGCTGTCAAGGAGCACCGGGGGCGGGGTCTCGTTCTCCCAGCTCCTGAGGCCGCGGCGACCCGTGGCGACTCCTATGAACATGCATCGGCTGCTCTTGGCGGAGTCGTAGTCGATCTGGTGATCGCCCACCATGACGACGTCGTCGACGGTGAGACCCATCCGCCTGACGGTGTAGTCGATGGCCTCCCTGTATGGCTTGGGCTGCGGCGTCTCTCCTCTTCCTAGTATGACGTCGAAGTAGCCATGCATGCCTGTCTTCTTGAGCGCCTCCACCGCGTATTCGTGGTGGCCCCTGGTTAGTATGGCTAGCTTGAGGCATTTGGCCTTGAGCTTTTCGACTGCCTCAGAGACGCCGGGTATCTCCGTTAGAGTCTCGACTGCTTCGAGCTCGCCCTGGTTCATGTAGCCCGTGATGACGTCGCGTAGCCTCCGACGCTCCTCCTCTGGTTTACCCTGTCTCTCCCACTCGCCTTCTGCGTGCTCCATTATGACTACCGTTGTCTGGTCTATGGGACTGAGGGTGCCAGGAGGATGTCCGTTGCCCTCCAGGAGCTCGATGATGCGTCTCTTCATCTTGGGGAAGTCCACGTGGCTCTGGACGAGTGTGCAATCGAGGTCGAAGACGATGCCTTTGAGCTTCATGTGGCCACCGGGTTCTGGTTGAATGTGCGCGGCGGGTTTTTATTGTTTGTCCCAATGCTCTATATGCCTCTACGCTGTTTCTCTCCCTGATCTTGATGGTTACCTGCGCCGACTGCATCCACGCCGTGGATATCACGGGGGAGATCAGGCTAAGGCTTGGGCAGGAGAACAAGGAGATAGTAAACACGTTGGAGAGGCAAGGCCTGAGCCTGGATGAGTTCTGTTACTGTGAGAAGCTAGGCTACATCGAGTCAGTGATAATGAGGCGAGAGTGCGACGAGTGGAGTCCCGGATATTCGTAGCGGGTTACTTGTCATAAGCGTTGGGTGGTTTTTTATCTACTTTTAGCTTCATATGGGCTGAGTGCTATGGCTGATATTCTCATCAAGGATGGGTTTGTAGTCACCATGAACAGGGATCGCAGGGTTCTACCCCGGGGCGACGTCTACGTCGTGGATGACAGGATCACGGAGATCGGGAAGGGTCTCAGGGTCCGAGACCCGGAGTACATGGTGGACGCGCGGCACCACCTGGTGATGCCAGGCTTCGTGAACGCCCACAGCCACCTCCAACAGTATTTCCGCGGCGTCTACGAGCTGATGGGAGACTTCTTTGAGACCAATCTGCCGCTGGAGGGCTATAGGCGGCCGGAGCAGATGGAGACGCTGGGGATGGCGAGTTGCGCCGAGTTCATCTACGGCGGCTGCACAACGAGCATGCTGATATACACGTATCCTGACGGATACGCCCGGGCTGTGGCTGAGGCGGGGAACAGGTGCCACATGGCCGGGGATATAGAGCACGTGGACCTAGAGAAGCTGAAGAACGGAGAGTTCGTGTACATCCCCGAGAAGAGGGACGCCGCCGTGAAGAGGGCAAAGGACCTGTATTTTAACTGGCACGGAGAGGCGGACGGCAGGATAACGACGCTAATGTGCCCCAAGGCGCCGGACATGGCGATGCCCGACGTATACATGGAGTGTAAGGCGTTCGCGGACGAGCATGGGCTAAGCATGACCACCCACCTAAGCCAGAGCATGAGGGAGTACAGACAGGTCCAGAGACTGTTCGGGAAGACGCCGCCACAGCACCTCTACGACTTGGGAGTGATGGACGAGAAGCTTAGCGGCGCCCACCTGACGTACGGGACCGCGAAGGACTTCCAGCTCATCAAGGAGACGGGGATGTCCATACTCCACTGCCACAGCGTGGAGAGCCCGCTCATCGACTGGCTCGACATGGGGATACCAGTCGGCCTCGGCACCGACGACTACTACCACGACATGCTGGACCTCATAAGGAAGCAGAGGATGGGAGTCATGAACAGGGCAGGCAAGACCGGAGGCTACCTTGAGATGATCAACGACAGCAGACGCACGGCGCGGCCCAGCTTCTACGACATGCTGGAGCTCGCCACCATCGGCGGCGCCAAGGCTCTCGGCATGGACAAGGAGATAGGAAGCCTTGAGGTGGGTAAGAAGGCGGACATCATAACCTTCGACTTGATGAACCCCTACATTACGCCTACGAGGGACCCCGTCACCAGCGTCTTCCTATACGGGATGCCGGGTGACGTAGACAACGTGATCTGCGACGGCAGGTTCCTCAAAAAAGATGGAGAGCTTAAGACCATCGACATGAGAGACGCGCTTCTCAAGGCCCAGGGTACTTGCGACCAGATAATAGACAGGTTCTTCGAGGAGCATCCCGACCAGAAGAAGATCTGGGAGGAGAAGTCAAAGCATTAACCATTTCCTCTTAAACGGTTATGCAGAGTTAAAACCGTTCATGAGTTAAATTTAATAAATACATTTCTAAGACTATAGGCTGTCGTGGGAATAATGAGGATAATACTCTAGTTTTACTGAAACCCCCCAATCGTCCCAGTTTGTAGACCCCATAGAGCATCGAGAAGTGATGAAGATGGTAGAGACTTTCCAGAAGATCCGTTCCGCAACGCACGGTAACCTCGGCGTAATGATAGTAACAACCGGGCTTTGGACTCTGGCTGGCAACCTCACCACGCCTTTCCTAGCCCTCTACGTCCTCGAGCTTGGAGGAAGCTACGTGAACATCGGCGAGATATTCGCCCTAAGCGCCGTGATCAAGGTGATCCCCGGTTTCCTCGGCGGGTACCTCGCCGACAAGATAGGCCGCAAGAAGATCGTGTACACCATGTCCTACATGATCGCCAGCCTAGCCCTGGTTAGGGCTTTCGCGCCTGACTACAGATGGCTCATGCTGGCCGCCGTGCTGGACGCCGTGTTCATGGGCTTCAGGGAGCCATCCATGTCATCGATTATCGGCGACTCCACTGACCCCGAGAACAGGGCTATGGGCTACGCCGTGCTGATGGTTGGGCCCCAGCTCGTGGGCATACTGTCTCCCTCGATAATCGGAGTGATGATGGACAGGCACGGCGTGAGGACCGCCATGATGTGGGGCTACCTGATCGTGTTCGCGTTAGGCACTCTGGCCTCCCTCATAAGGCAGCGACACCTAGAGGAGACTCTAGCTACGAAAGAGGAAGTAGTTCTCTCAACGGGATCATTGAGAGACATGGTGAGCGACTTCAGGGACACGGTGAACAACCTGAGCAAACCTTTCAAGGCGTTCCTGCTGACTGACTTCATCTTCACCTTCGCTCTGGGCCTCGGCGACCCATACTACGTGACCTACGCGACGGAAGGCGCCAAGCTATCCGCTTCGCAGTGGGGCTTCATCATGAGCCTTGTCCTCCTGGCTCACTGCGCCACCCTCCTCCTCGTGGCGTCGCCGTCGGATGAGCATGGACGACTCAGGTTCGTCTTGGCCTCCATGATCTCGTGGCCCATAACGTACTTCCTCTACGTCTACACAGAAAGCTTCCTAGCGGTGCTGGTGGTCAGGATAGCCATCACTCTATCCGCCGCTGTGGGCCAGCCCTCCTGGAGCGCGCTGTTCGTGGACTTCTGCCCCAAGAAGCATAGAGGAAGGTTCAACGCCTTGACCACGGTGGTCTGGTCTCTGCTTTACGGCGGCGGAAACTACCTGGGTGGAGTCCTCTTCCAGAACCACGGAGTCGGCACACCGTTCCTGGTGGCGGCCGCCTTCATGTCGGTCGGAGCGATCATAGCCGTCTTTACACTGAAGGAGCCTGAGAAAAGAGAGGAATGACACCGTCCCGCTCATGGTACCTCAGGGCGAAACAATTCAAGGAGAAAATGTTCCAAACAGGGTAAACGATAGTATTAAACACACAAACCATCTTCTATTTTGCTTGAATCTATATGAGCTTCAAGGACAGGTTCCAGGGGAAGGACTACCTCACCCTGATGGACTGGAAGAAGGAAGAGATCAAGTACATTCTCGACGTCAGCGCCGACCTCAAACGCATGCGGTTGATGAAGCAGCCCCACGAGTACCTCCGGGGCCGCACCATCGCCATGGTCTTCGAGAAGCACAGCACCCGCACAAGGTTCAGCTTCCAGGCGGCCATCGCCCACCTCGGGATGCAGAGCTTCTACAGCACCCCTCAGACTATGCAGCTCGCCAGGGGCGAGCCCATCAAGGACACCGCCCGCATCCTGGACCGGTACTGCGACGGCCTCGTCATCAGGACCTACGGACAGGAGGTCGTGGAGGAGTACGCCGAGTACATGGACAGCCCAGTCATCAACGCGTTGACTGACCTTACCCACCCGTGTCAGGGTCTCGCCGACATGCTCACCATGAGGGAGCACAAGGGAAAACTGGAGGGTCTCAAGATGGCCTACGTGGGTGACCCGTGGAACGTCTGCCAGAGCCTAATGGTGGCCAGCAGCCTCATGGGCGTGGACTGCTACGTGGCTGTCCCCAAGGGCTGGGCGCCCAACGAGATGATCACCAAGTTCGTCATGGAGCACGCGGCCGACGGCGGCACCCAGATGGTCGTCACAGACGATCTGGAGGAGGCGTTCAGCGGAGCCGACGTAGTCTACGCCAACACGTTCCACAGCATGGGCCACAAGGACATCGAGGAGCGGAAGAAGGCTTTCGCCAAGTACCAGGTAAACGACGAGACCCTGAAGCTGGCTAAGAAAGACGCCATCTTCATGCACTGCCTCCCCGGTTACCGCGGCGAGGAGATGACTGACAGCGTCATAGAGGGCCCCCAGAGCGCGGTCTTCGACCAGGGCGAGAACAGGATGCACACAGAGAAGGCGGTGCTCGCTCTCTTCATCCCATAACCATCTACCCTTTTTTCACACAGGTATTGGGTAATCACTCACAATCTTGGAACATACACAGAGAATGCTCGGCATAAAGACTATAAGCGATAGTATAGATAGATGAGCAAATCAGTAAAATAGGTAGACACGTAGTGGCTTCAATACTCAGGGAAGTATTTTCAAACCGCAACATCCTAGCCATCGGGTCCACCAACATGCTGTATCAGGTTTTCAACAGTCTTTGGAGCTATGGTGGAGCCTATATCTCCTAGAAGAGCTGAAGACACCGGTGTTAATCGTCGGAATGCTCGCCGCCATCCAGAACACGAGCCAGATACTTTTCCAGCTTCCGGGAGGAATAATAGCCGACAGGATCGGGAGAAAAAAGGTTATCGTCTTCGGGACCGCGTTGAGGACCATTGCGCCGCTGTTGATGTTCTTCGCAAAATCGTGGCAGATGGTGGTCCCCGGACTCGTACTGAACTCGATGTCGAGTCTCTACGGCCCCGCCTTCAACGCCATCATATCGGAGTCCTTGCCGAAGGAGAGAAGAGGATCAGCCTTCGGCGCTTACAGGATGTTTACTAGCGTGCCCCAGATATTCATGCCAGTTGTGAGTGGCTACTACTTCGACATGTTTGGGCTCGGACGCGCCGTGAGATACGGTCTACTCATGTTCACAGGAGCCATGATTGTAGTAACCATCGTGAGAGCCATAGTGATCAAGGAGACTCTTGAGGACTCCGGCACCGGTAAAACCGGGTCCGCCTTCATGAGTAAGGACCTCTGGAAGACCTTCAGAAGCCAGCCCCGCATCATATACGCTATGTTGGGGGTCGCCGTCGTCGGTGGATTCGCCATGCGCATGACCTGGACTTTCCTCACGCCGTACGCGATAAACGTGGCTGGTCTCACCATGACGCAGTACGGGATGCTTCAGAGCATCGCCATGGGTATCTCGGTGCCACTGTATCTCATCAGCGGGATGATAGCAGATAGATTCGGAAGGGTGCCTCTGATTCTGCTGGCGAGAGGACTAGGACCATTCGACAGCTTGAGCCTCTACCTGTTCAAAGATTACAACCAGCTATTGATGGCCTATGGCGTCATAGGCGTCGCCGGTGGACTGGGAGGAGGCAGGCTTAGAGGCGGAGGCTACATGGGTGGCCCAGCTTGGCAGGCGTTGATCGCTGACGTCGTGCCGTCTAAAGATCGAGCGAAGATCATGGGGCTAATGGGCACGATAAGCGGCGTCGTGGGGCTTCCCGGGTCACTCATCGGTGGATACATGTATGAACGTGACCCCGATATGCTGCTTTTAGTGGGGAGCATACTGGAGGCGTTATCCATTCCCATCATACTGCTTTTCGTCAGGGAACCCAAGGCGTCGATAGTTGATGCCTCGGAGATTCGTTAGGGTTATTAACCCTACAAGTTACCTTATGCCGATGGAATATGG
>Ga0114918_10003114_pt1 | contig 14702 bp, 11 predicted proteins | sample LantaG_FD_87015 | JGI IMG/M metagenome (GOLD analysis project Ga0114918, IMG submission 87015) | Deep subsurface microbial communities from Baltic Sea to uncover new lineages of life (NeLLi) - Landsort_02402 metaG | ecosystem: Environmental > Aquatic > Marine > Oceanic > Sediment | place...
GATTTTGCGTGCGAAAACAACTAATATAAAAACATCGCCAAGCGCGATCCCCGGTAGCTCAACGGTAGAGTGGGTGGCTGTTAACCACTAGGTTGCTGGTTCGAATCCAGCCCGGGGAGCCAGACGGCGGTATCGAACACCGGTGCCGCCTTTTCTCCTTCCTGACGTGCCGTCCTGTCCGTCTTCCACAAGTTCAAACCCTATCTATAGTTATGCCAATAAGTTGTGACGTGCCCTGCTCGCGCCCGTCGCCGATTTTTCTCTCGCCCTGTTAAACACAAATCCGGCCAACCTGCCGAAAACCGGCGAAACTCTCGGACTCTCTGGTGCCGAGAGTCGTTTTGTTTAACAACCCTGTCAAGTTTGGGGGGTGGCAAAATCGCTTCTCATGCGGATATAGCAAGTAGAGGGTGAACCCAATCGAACGCCTCCGCGGTCCGGGAGAAGCACGTTGCCGAAGAGCAGAAACTGCCAAGAGTTGACTCCTCGCGAGCGCCGCGAGCAGGTCGTCGCCATCCTGTCCAGGGCCCTTGTCCGCATGCCCGATGCCCTGCAGATCCCGCCGGAAAACGAAGGCGAGAATTCTCGCCGGCCTTCGAAGAAAGCCTTGATTCCTTCGGCGAAAAACGGCGTCATGTGACGGCGTTGAAAGACTCTTTCGAAGGAGACTGGAATGGGAAAGACAACCAATATTCGAACGCGGCTGGCGGCGCTGAATAAGATGACCGCCACGCAGCTACGCGAGGAGTATTCTGAGCTGTTCGGCGAGGAATCACGGTCGGGCAACCGGCAATGGCTGTATCGCCGCTGTGCCTGGCGGCTTCAGGCGCTGGCCGAGGGCGACCTCTCGGAGCGGGCACGGGCCAGAGCACGCGAGCTTGCCCGTGATGTTGACATACGAGTGCGTCCGCCGGCGATGTCAACACTGCGGGCATCGGAGTTGCCGACAGTAACCCGCCCTGCCGGAAGCAACCTGAAGTGCAGCGGCGACGCCCGCCTGCCGATGCCGGGCACCCGCCTGATTCGCAAGTACAAGGGGCGGACGTTCGAAGTCGAGGTGCTCGATGGCGGTTTCGTGTATGATGGGGAGGTCTATCAGAGTCTGTCGGCGGTCGCCGCCGCAATAACCGGTGGACACTGGAATGGCTTTCTGTTCTTCGGCCTGAACGACCCGCGAAAGGAGGATGAATGAGCAAAGCCCCATCAACAGTCCGATGCGCTATCTACACCCGCAAGAGCACCGACGAGGGGCTGGAGAAGGACTTCAATACGCTCGACGCGCAGCGGGAGGCGGCGGAAGCGTATGTGGCCAGCCAGAAGAACGACGGCTGGGAATGCCTGCCAGATCGCTACGATGACGGGGGCTACTCCGGCGGCAACATCGAGCGCCCGGCGTTTCGGCGCTTGATGACGGATATCGAGGCGGGTAAGGTCGACTGCATCGTTGTCTACAAGATCGACCGACTCTCTCGGTCGCTGATGGACTTCTCAGGGATAATGGAGACGCTGGAGCGGTGCGGCGTGTCGCTGGTCAGCGTCACCCAGCAGTTCAACACCACCACGTCGATGGGCCGGCTCACGCTGAACATCCTGCTGTCGTTCGCCCAGTTCGAGCGCGAGATCATCTCCGAGCGCACCCGCGACAAGATGACCGCCGCCCGCAGGAAAGGAAAGTGGACCGGCGGCATGCCCGTGTTGGGCTACGATGTCGATCCGAAGGGCGGCCGGTTGCTCGTGAACGAAGCCGAGGCGAAGCAGGTGCGGGGAATCTTCAAAACGTATCTGAGGGAAGGCACGCTGCAGCGGGCTTTGAAGGTTGTTCGCCAGCGCGGGTGGAAGACGAAGCGATTCAAGACACGCAAGTGTATCTGGCGGGGCGGCAGAGAGATCGACAAGACCACGCTGCACAACATTTTGTGCAATGTCCTCTACCTCGGAAAAATCAGGTGCAAGGGAGAGGTCGTTGATGGCGAACACCCGGCCATCATTGATGAGGACACCTTCCAGCGAGTCCAACGCACGCTACACGCCAACCGCGCGTCGGGCGGCATCCACGTCCGGAACAAGTGCGGCGCCCTGCTGAAAGGACTCGTTCGCTGCAAGCATTGCGGTTGCGGCATGACGCACCACTTCACCACCAAAGGCAACCGACGATACCGCTATTACGTCTGCATCACCGCGCAGAAGCAAGGATGGAGTCGGTGCCCCGCGCCCTCGCTTCCGGCCGGGGAATTGGAGGACTTCGTGGTTGATCAGATTCGGGCGCTCGGCAAGGACAGGCCCCTCCTGAAGGAAACGCTCCAGGCGGCACAGGAGCACCTTCAGGACGAGGTAGTGCTTCTCAAGGAGCAGCGCGACGCGGCCAGCGAGCATATGCGTTCCATCGGGCGGGAGATCGGCGAGCTTGGCACACGCGTCGGCATCGATGAGGAAGCGACACGCCAGCTCGGTCGCCTGCAGGAGGTCCTTCGTGAGAAGGAGCGCGAGATACAGCAGATCGACGACAAGATTGCGGGCCTGCACGCGAGGATGGTCGAGCCGGATGAGCTCGCCGGGGCGGTCGAGGCATTCGATCCGGTGTGGGAATCGCTGTCCCCCACCGAGAAGGCAAAGCTCGTGCACCTGCTGGTCGACCGCGTGGAGTACGATGCCGAGGACGAGTCGATTTCCATCAGCTACCACTCCACAGGAATCCATTCGCTCATCGAGGAGAACACGTTATGCCGGACAACCTGACCATCACGAAGAAGGTTCATTTCGCGAGCGCCAAGCGCGGCAGACGGCGCATCAAATCCGGCCCGAAGCCAGTGCAGCGCGTGTTCAACGGCCGCGTCCCACGCGTCTCGCGCCTGATGGCCCTCACCATCAAGTTCGACGATCTGCTCCGCTCTGGTGCCGTCCGCGATCAGGCGGAGCTGGCCGAACTCGGCCACGTCAGCCGCGCCCGCGTCACCCAGATAATAAACCTGCTGTACCTCGCCCCCGACATCCAGGAGGAACTCCTTTTCCTATCCCGAGTTACCAGCGGCCGCGATCCGGTCACCGAGCGCGAAGTGCGGGCGATTGCGACGGAGGTGGATTGGGGCAGGCAGAGGAGGATGTGGCAAGCGCTTCGTACCGAATGGGCACGCCTACCGTAAACGTATTCGGCATCCCGGCAACTTGACTTTTCGTGCATGTCTCCGCTCGCCCCAATCGCAAATCCCTATCGTCCCCTCGTTTTTCTGGAAGATTTGCTTGACATCAGCCCGGTCATGATGCATAATACTGTAAGTTAGCTCTTCTCGAAGCTCTGGCCCGGGGACGGTTCGTTCCAGTCGCCTGCAGCATGTTCATGCCTCAGTCATCGCGGCCTGTTCGCGTCCTCTGGTTCCGGGCAACACGGACTGCACGGGAGGATTCGCGATGAAACCGCTGATAGTTCTCGTTCTCACCATCGTTGTTGCTATTTCCGCAGTTTGCCCCGTGGCGGCTGAATCGGACGGTGAGGTTGTCACTGAGCCGATTCGGACGTTTGGGTTGGGCACGCTGGAGGGCGCTGCCTATTCGCCAGACGGTCGATACGTAGCCACGTTCGGTGGTGGCGGCGCCTTTCTGTGGGGATTAGACACAGGCGAGATCGTCCGTAGATTCGTGAGCTATGAATCAACTGATTTTCCATCAAATGTCCTTTCGGTTGCATTTTCGCGAGATGCCACACATTTGCTTACGTGTGAGGAATTAGCTACGAGGCTTTGGGATATCAGCACTCTGGAATGCGTGCGGACGTTCACACGCCACTGGGGGATTACGTCCGCGACCTTCTCCCGCGACGACACTCGACTCCTGACGACAAACGGTTCTCCTGCAGCTTACCTATGGGATACGGCGGATGGCTCAATCATCCAAGCGTTTGTCGACAACACTTCCTCCGTATCCTGCGTTGCATTCTCACCAGATGAGGCACAGATTCTCACCGGAAGCTATGACAATACCGCCAAGCTGTGGGACGCCTCCAGCGGCGATCTCATCCGCACGTTCGAGGGGCACACGAACAACGTTCGGTCCGTGGCCTTCTCGCCCGACGGAACCAAGGTGCTCACGGGAAGCGGCGACATGACGGCGAAACTCTGGGACGCTGCTACGGGCGTCTGTCTTCTTACACTAACGGGGCATACTAACGCCATCTCGTCCGTTGCTTTCTCTCGTGACGGGGCACGAATCCTCACCGGAAGCTGGGACGGAAGCGCAAGATTATGGGATGCCACTACAGCCACGTCCATGACGACGTTTCAGGCACGTCAGGGGAGCCTTGATTCTGCCACCTTCTCCCCAGACGAAGCCACAGTTCTAACGAAAGGTCTTGACGAAACTGTTAAATTATGGGACACCGCAACCGGTGAGCGCATCCGCACACTCCTAGGGCACACTGACAAAATCTTTTCCGCCGCTTTTTCGCCTGGCGGGACGCAGGTGTTGACGGGAAGCTGGGACCACAGCGGGATGCTGTGGAACGCCATCGACGGTTCGCTTGTTCGCAAGTTTGTGGGGCACAAGGGATGGATAGAGTCTGTAGCTTTCTCCCCCACCGGAGCGTATGTAATAACCGGAAGCGTTGACAAAACGGCAAAGCTGTGGGACGCCACCACCGGCGAGTGCATCCGCACGTTCACTGGGCACACGTCCTGTGTCCTGTCCGTTGCCTTCTCGCCCGACGGGACCAAGTTGCTGACAGGGAGCCTTGATCACACGGCCAAGTCATGGGATGCGTCCACCGGAGAATGCATCCGCACTCTTGAAGGCCATGAATCGGCTATCACGTCGGTCGCGTACTCGCCGGATGGCCTGCAGATTCTGACGGGAAGCACAGACAAGACATCTAAATTGTGGGATGCTGCAACTGGTTCCCCTATCCGCACCTTCGGGCCACTCACAAGGGACATTGCTACTGTAGCTTTCTCCCCCGATGGTGACCTCGTGGCCACAGGTACGTCGGGTTTTGGCGGCAACGCAAGACTATGGGACCCTATAGATGGAAACTGCGTCTGCACATTGGAGTGGCGCCCTTCGCATGGCGTGGGTTCCCTTGCTTTGTCCCCGGAAGGAAGGTACATGGTCACCGCGTCTGCCGACTCGTACGGGCACGACAAGACCACCAAACTGTGGGACATCACCACAGGCCAGTGCATCGGCACTTTCAAAGCGCACACGTCATCTGTCTCGTCTCTCGCCTTCTCGCCCGACGGCACGAAAGTATTGACGGGAAGCTACGATGGGACGGCAAAGCTGTGGGACGCCGGTCCGCGCCCACAGATTCCCTTTACCCCGGCTCACCCGATACGTGACCCGTGGAGCTTGGCAGTGAATTTTGGCGAGAATTGCGAAACCAACTTCGGCCACCTCGGCGAGGACTATGCGGCACCGGTCGGAACGACAGTTCGCTCGGCCGCTGCAGGCCAAGTTGTGCTCGTTCACTACGACGCCTATCCAGACCAAGATCGCGGCTGGGGTAACGCCATCATTGTCAGGCACGAGTTGTCCGACGGCCAAGTCCTCTACACCCAGTATGCACATCTGCAAAACGTGTACGTTCACGAAGGCAACGTTGTAGCTCGAGGGGCGCCCATCGGCACCATAGGGACCACGGGACGCACATGGGGGCCGCACCTCCATTTCGAGATCAAGGATACGCCGGTGCTCGGCCCGGGCTACAGTGGACGCAACTTCACCGCAGACGAAGTGGTGGTCGATTGCGTGACGTACTTCCGGCCCCGCACTTACATCCAATTCTACCAGCCAGCCCCCAGCGACACGGCGCGTGTCGTGCGCACGATGGGGCTTGGCCTCCGCCTGCGGGCCGAACCCGGGCTCCACGCCGCAATTCTCGCGGTCATACCGGAAGGAGAGGAAGTGGCGCTTCGGGGTTTGGTGGTGGTTGCCGACGGCTACGTCTGGCGCAGCGCCGAGTACGGGGGCATGGAAGGCTGGGTCGCCAGCGAATACTTGTCTTTGCAAGAACTTGCTGCCCCTCCGCCGCCCCCACCTTCTGAGCTCCAACAAATCTCGCTCGAGCGCGCCCTGCCGGTTGAGCCGGGGGGGCTGGCCGGCAGCGAAGGCGTTATGCTCCGTGCCACAACGCCCGAAGACCCGGCGAAGCATTATTGCATCCAGTTCGAGCTTCGACCGGTCGGCACGGCCTTTACCCAGCCGATCGCCGAGAGCAGTTTCGTCGATGGCGGCCTGCGCGGTGCCGTCTGCTTTGCTGATCTCGCGGCAGGCGGACATCATTGGCGCGTTCGTGTGGTGGACGAGGATGGGCAGACGAGCGAATGGGCGGAGTTCGCAGCGGGCGACCATGCCGATTTCGTGGCGGAAATCGTTCAAAAGCCGGATACGAGTTTCCACCAGAAGCCGCCGATACTATATCCCGGTGCGGACATCTGGTTCCTGAGCGATAGCGAAGACTGGCAGAATCATACCTTCCACTGGAATATAGACGGCGACGCCAAGACAGGGCCAAGCGTGGTTCATGTGTTCGATGAGCCGGGCGAGTACACCGTCATTCTTACTGTAACGGATGAGCGCGGAATTCAGGCTACCCGTACGCGTCACGTAGAGGTCTTGCCTGGCGACATAGTTGCGGCAATCAACAACCTCACCAATACGACAGAAAACGCTCTGCTCAACGTGTTGCAGAATGCCACAGAATCAGCTCAGGCTGCCAACTACTTCCATTCCAGCGTAGATCGCGCGGCTTTCAAGACGGCCCTCGCTGGCGTTTTGACCATTGCAGCCGAGGCTCTTCCCGCGAACCAGGCCAGGCAATTGGCAGAACAGCTACTGCTGGATACAGTGCCAGAAGTCTCCAAGGCCGTTATAGAAGCAATCTCCGAGGACCGTGCCAGTAAGCTATATGACTCAGAGTACACTTATGTATCTGCCTTTATCGACCGACCGTATCTCATCTCGTATGTAGAAGCGCAGCTGGGCAAGCTGGCCAGCCTTCGCGACCGAGCTGTGGCGGCCGCTGGTAATATGAGTCCGGAACAAGCCGCGAGGTTCGCCAGAGATCTTCGTGAGCGTGCGCTAGGAACCACTCGCCTTGATAACAACTACCAACGCAAAGCACGACTGGCGATTATATATGGAGAATTGAAGGAAAAGGATCAGAATAGCTTGTGGTGGTGGATAGCAAAGCCCTTATTCAGGATCAGCCATAACATTCTCTTGGGGGTGGCCACAGGCGGATCTACAGGTTATGCCCAGTATTTGATTCCGGGCGGCCGACGCATCATTTCGACTGCCGTAGAGATGGCGGAAATCCTAGAGGAACAGTCTATAGACATCCAGATGCTGTCGCTATGCATGACCGTTCTCTGCGAGGCTAACTCGGTGTGCGACGATGTTGTCAGGAATTTCGAGCGTGCAGTGGCACAAATGGAGACCTCGGGCATCCCGGCCGACCACCCGCGTGGAGAGATTTCCTCCATCTGCAGCGGCCTTGAATTCTCACTATCGCGCTTCACGGCTGGAGGATGGCCCTTCAGGCAATCCGGTTACGTCAACACAGCGTACTCGAGAGTCGAGATTCGCAATACAGGCGAGGTTCCAGCAACCTTTAGCCTTACAAGTTACTATTTCGCAAGCTTCACAACAGCGAAGCTTTTGCAGATACCAGCACCCATTTTCAAGAAGAGCTATGAACTGCCAGTAGCCAATACGAAGGAAGGTGTGTGGCTGCCGCCGGGCGGTTCCCGCACAATAGAAGTAACGTGGGTCTCGGAAAAGGGCGGGCGAATGCCTCACGGGGATATCTGGTATTACCTGACTGCACGAACAGAAGACAGCGTGTTTCTGCTTGATTCTCTTTGTGCCGACTTTGAAGAGGGGTGCAGGAACTATTCGGATACGCCAGTGGACGATCGCGTGCAGAGGTCCCTGGCTAATGAGCAGCTTTCAGAGGTAAGGCTGCTTCCAATGCCAGTACGTTCGACATTGATCTCAAACTTGGGGTCTATCCGCCATGAACTGCATCTAACTGTCTCCAATCCGCATGATATTCCACTACTGATGAATCTGGAGCAACAACTACCGGAGGATGCTTCGATCCTTCGCGCCGACGGCGGATCAGTATCAGAAACTGGATTGTTATGGGAGTTGTATCTCCAGCCAGGTGATACGCGGTGGTTTGCAGTGGAATTCCTGTCAAGTGACGTCCATGAAGGCACAGAACTGGCCGGTGCTTCGTTGAGCATTTACGATGCTGTCAACGATATTTGGGTTACATTTGACTCCACCGTCGCACAGGCGCAGACTGATACCCGGTTATCCGGCGACGTTAACCTCGACTGCGCCGTGAACGTCCTCGACCTCATCGCCATTCGGAATGTCCTGAACAAGGATGTTGCCTCCGGCGACAACTGGAAGGCAGACGTGAACGCCGACGGGAAGATCAACATCCTCGATCTGATCACAGTGCGGAATAATCTGAATAAGCGGTGCGAGTAGAATCGCACCCGATGTTTCAACCGCATACCCGAGGCAAAAGCGGGATGACAGCACTATTGCCGCTCAACGTCTCAGTAATCCTCATCATCGTCATCTGTTGACTGCTGCGTGTAATCCTGCGAGAGGATCGTGAGGACTCGGCCGTGGCCGAGCCCCGCGACCTCCTCAATCAAGTAGTTGTCGTCGCGGCAGTCCGCGAACCATCGGGTGGGGTCAACATCGTGGCTACTTTGATGTTTGGCGGCTACTCGTTCCGGGCTCTGGAAGTATTTCGCAGTCTCCGTGCACCGATCTACAATATCGCCCTTACGGACGAAGGTATAACAGGTCAGCTGCCTCATCGCGGGCGAGCAGAAGCTGAACTCGACCTTGCCCTCAGAGGATACGATCATCGCGTAAGGCTGCCATGCGGCTCGAGCTATCCGTATGGCCATGCATTCTGGAGAAACACCGAACTCGCGTGCCAGTTCGAGAACAAGCGAAAGCTGCACATCGGCGTTGTCGACCCGCCTCCTCAAGAGCGGGGATGGCAGCAAAAGCTCAGAAGCAAACGCGTTTGCCTCGATCTCTATAGGATCAGCGGCACCGCTCGTCGCTGAGATATCTTCCTCTCTGCAGAAGAAACCGTCAGGATGAGGGGCGTCGACGTGAAGCTTGAGGTGCCCTATCTCATGTGCCAGGGAGAAGCGAGCCCTGTGTGGGTGGTGGCTGTCTCTTAACCACACCATGCCTGTGCGAGCGTCAAGAACTGCGGCAACGCGGACGCTCGGCGCGAGTGGGCGAGAATAATGAACGCCCGGATCGGGAACTTGCTTGACTCGTAGTCGAAGGATGTTCTTGGCTATCTTGTCCACAGGGACAGGGGGCTCCAGCTTTTTGAGCTGCTGAAGCACTCTGGTGGCTGCAGCGGTAGCATGCGAGGCAGACCTATTCGCCATCTGGGAGGTCTCCGAAAAACATCCGGTCCACCAGGTCTGGTTCCTCTTCTTTTTGCTCAGGTTGCTCGCGCGGGATGCTCTCCTGCTGGCCTTCCTCAAGTCGCGTGAATTGAGGTTCAACTTGCGGCCCCAAGCGGAAAGGAACAGACGCCGCGGCGAGCAGACGGTTGACAGCAGCGCCCATTGTCTGTGATATGGCGTCCAGGAGACGTGGGGTGACGCCACGAGGGTCTATCGCGCCGTAGCTCAACTTCTGGTAGTAGTCCGCGAACTTATCTTGCATGTGATCGGGGACATCGGCTGCGTCCGCAATCCGGGAAATGAGATCTTCTCTGTCTTCCCCGGCGTCAAGCTTCTGCCTCTCAAGTTCCTCCAACACCTCCGGGAGGGATCTGCTTTCACACAGGGCTTCCGTCTGCATGAGAAATGGTTCAAGCGAGTCCAAAACCCGTTTCTTGCTTGCCTTCAGTTCTGAGCGGGCATTGAGAATTGCCCGGAATAAACGTCGGTCATCTTCGTCAAGTCCCGCCATGAACTCATCTACAGAAGGGTGGTCGCCCCGGTCCAGAGCTTCCAGTAGATCGACGAAAGCAGTAATGCTATCGTTTTCAGCGGTCATCTGTGTGCCTCCTTGGTCTATCGGCTGTTCTTCAATTTCTGAGAAAGCCTTCTCAGTGCCCGATCCAGCCGGTAGCGGGCCGCCCCTAGTTCTATCCCCAATGATTGGGCGATTTCATTCATTGTCCCGCCCATCAACACGGCCTGAAGTACCTCGCGGTCTTCGGCATCTATTTCGTTGACCGCAGAGAGAAGACGCTCCGTATCTTCGCGGTCCATCACTTGTTCGACCGGCCCAGGAGAGTCAGCCTCGATGTCTTCACGTGGCTTACCGTCCGTGCCGTACAGGCCTTCGGCGGAAGAAAGTATGTCTGCTTTCCTCCCCTCTTTTCCCTTCCGTTTCGCGAAGTAGTCAGCAAGGCGCCGTCCCAGAATCTTCATGGTGAAGGCAGGTACGGATTGGACTTCGCCCCGGTTTTTGATGACGCCTTGCCACACCCCGATACATACTTTTTGGGCAATGTCTTCAGCATCTGAATCAGGCAGACGGTCACGCTTGCATCTCAACAGGCATCTGTCCGTGATTCTGTCAGCTACAGCGGCAAATCCCTGACGCACGCCTTCCATGTTGGGCTGCGCTTGGGAGAACTCTTTGCTCGCCAGATCAAGGAATTCCTCATCAGAAAGGCATTTGTCCGACATTGGTTTCCTCCGGCCTGTCCCGGGCCAAGGTATCTCCCCCACTTCTACAAGACATAGTCCGCACGCGGCACGAGAAGCGCTGAACTTTTTCAGCGGGATGTTCTTCAGCGCTTTCGCCTCTGGTCAACGACCCATATAACAGAAGCGTTCACATGAAAAAACCTCGGTTCACATTAGGAGTTGATTATGCCGACGACGTATGTTTCCCACAGTGATTTGGTCCGGTCGCTTGCCCGACGTTTCGAGCGAGATGGCTACCGCGTTAAGGCCGATCATATCGCTCACTCAAACGGTGCACCCCAACCTGTTGCGGGTCGTGTCGCTGACATTGCCGCATTCGGAAAAGGCGGTGTCATATTGGCGGAGGCCGAAACGGGGGAAACGCTTGAACTCCTGCATACCCGCAGGCAGTGGACGGCGTTCTCTCGTGCCGCGTCTGGTCCAGGGTGCTATTTCCACGTGATCCTGCCCCGCGCTTTGGTTGGGCGAGCCCAGCGGTTGGCGGAGCTGTGGGGCGTGCACGTGGACAAGTGGTGGCACATCTGACCGGGTTCATTACAATGCTGATTATCTGAAAATGAAGCGTAAGTTTCAAGAGGTTTTATTCTCTGTTGCTCCTGACCAGTCGGTGCGGTTGTGTGGCCGGCTATTCCGGGGCAGAAAGCGTCATTTGGTTGTGTGGTTGGAGGATTTTGCACTATGCCCAAGAGCTATCGACTGAAGCGTTTCACCAACGCGGCAATCTTGAGGAGGATCGACTTCCCCCTGCTCGCGGAGTTCTTCGAGTCCGATCCCAGCTTTGTCGAATTCCTGAGCCAGCGAGGGATGCAGTGGACAAGCGAGCAGGAGTCGTTCGATTACGATGCCCTGGCGAGAATCCTGATGGACCCCGGCGTGGACACGCCGGAGGACTTGCTGGACGCCCTGTACTTCGTGGACAGCCTGACAGACGACGAGTCGTACGACCGGATTCTCGGGGAGTGCGCTGAGGCGGGCATCGACCTCGGAGCGGAGGACCTCACTCCTGAAGAGCTTACGTTGCGGGTCTGGCTGGCGGATCGCAACGTTCTGGAGAAGATTCACGCCGAGCAGTACAGGACGCATCCGAAGCGATTCGAGTCTTTCTTTGCGAGGCTCGCGAACCCTCCCGACTTCCAGTATCCATCACCCGAGGTGCTCGCCGCGCTCGAAGACAGCCTGAATGCCTTCTACGAGTTCAAGAAGAAGGGCCGCGGAGCGCGCGTGTTCCCATTCGTCGGCGAGGACGGCGTCTGGTTCCTGGTGCGCCACGGGCAGCGGCTCAAGCGCGAAGGGACGCTGGAGGCTGACGGGTCTTCCGGCAGCGCGTTCTTCCGCCCCGAGAAGTTCGACGTGCTCATCTACTACCCACGGGAGGGCGAGCTGACCATCAGCACGACAACGAAGGGCGAACGCGAGAATTACTGCACCTGTTTCGGCCGACATCTGTTCGGCGACGATATGTTCTTCAGGTTCACCGACCTCGTGCCCAAGTATACGCTGCGGGCACTCATCGACCGCGGGCCTGCCGTGCTCGCCTGCGGCGATATCGCAGGGCTGAAGGCGATCCGGTTCAGCGAACTGCACATCAACCACGCCGTCCTCAAAGAGACCGACACCGAGATTCGCCGGGCGGACGATGTCTTCCGGGCGCTCGACAAGCAGTCGCGCACGCTCCGGCACATGGAAGATTCGCGGCGGCTGGTCAGGGCGAAGTTCGTCGCCATGTTTGACGACGGCCGGGAACGGACGATCACCGTCGAACCACCGAACATCGGCACGTTCGAGAGGGATACGGATAGCACCATCATCCAGGAGTGGATGGCTGCACGAGGCTTGGTCTGTTCACGCACGACCACGGAGGAGTGAAATGTCGGATCTGAAAGCGTTCTGGCGGTTCATTGAAACCGGAGGCCGCACGGCCGTGCTGGCCGCGTGGCACCACGAGGTAGGCGAGGCAATGGCCCTCGTCCGGCCGCTGCTCTGTCCTCTCGACACACCGGTCCGATCCTACCCGCACTTGAAGAGGCCGGGACACTGGATGCGCGTGGTTCACCACAAGGACGGCAGCATCGTCGCCGTGGCCGAGGACGATTGTACCTTCCGAATCAGCCTCTCACCACAGGACATCATCCCTTACCGGCTGGACATCCACCAGCTACGCCGTCATCTGGCGCAGGCTCTTTCGATCAGGGCCTTCGTCGATGACTGCGACCAGGAGGCGACCAGCATCCGCATCGGAGGTTGGGACGCTACGCCGGGGCAGTCGTTCCCGGTCATCCTGACGATGGGCGTGGAGCACTGGCTGCTTGTCCGCGAGCTGCAGCGATTGCTTCTGACCGTTCGAGGGAAGTTCATCCTACTGACGCCGACCCAAAGGTTGTGGAAAGGCGACGTCCCGACGCTCGTAGCAGAAAGAGCGGTGCTCGCGGCGCTCGACGGCATGATCAGCGTGAAGGACGGCATCTGGCGGGCGAATGGGGCGTGGAAATCGTGCCTGGCCTCGTTCCGAGAGCTTGCGATGCCGCACACGCTGGTGATTGCGCCGCCGCCAAACGAGTTCCGCAAAGACGGGAGCGACTGGGTTGTTCGTTACGAGGGCGTAATGAAACCGTTCGCCGACTCGAAGGGGATGTCGTACATCCATTACCTGCTCCTGCATCAGGGGCGGGATGTGCCCGTGATCCATATGCTTGCTGATCTCACCGGTGACAAGAGGGTCCGAGCGGCGAGCAACGCCGGCGAGGTGCTGACCGAGGAGGCGGAGCAGAGCATCGCCGAACGTTTGAGTCGGCTAAACGCAGAGCTTGAGAAAGCAGTAAAGACTGGCGATACGCTCGTCCAACAGGAGATCGAGTCGGAAAAAGAGGAGGTTATGCAACAGGTATTGAAGGCCCACGGTCTGGGTGGCCGCAAGCGCAAGATGTCCGACGACGCAGCGCGAATATATCGAGCTGTGTACGGGAGAATGCGAGAGACGATCGATCAGATGCCGGAGTCTATGAAACCGCTGGCCAAGCATCTGGATGCCTTCATAAGTTCTGGAATCATAATGCGTTACGAACCTGAAAAGGAGATTGACTGGGCACTGTAGGCCGCCCTACCTGCAAAATGTCACGCGAGACCTGATTTTGTCAGGTTTGACCTGATGCCTCTCCGGTGAAGGACGAAAGCCGGCGAGGCTAAAGGCATTTCGACGAGCCCGTTGAAGCGTTCCGCCGGCGTTCTTCAGCGGGCTTTTTTTGCGCCTATGGCGCAAGAAAGGCGTGACATGAAGAGCACGACCTTCGACCGGCGGGGAGCTGAAAGCTCCAGGGCAAATCGTTCCGAATCGCGCGAGGCACCGAGGCCGCAGACGCCAGAGGAGTTCCTTGACGAGTACGTACTGGACAGGATCGGGTATCTCGCCCACCAGTTGGCTCGCCAGTACGGACTCGGCGAGCATCAGGAGGAGGATGTTCGGCAGGATATGATCGTCGGCGTGCTTGAGGCTTCCCGGCGATTCGATCCTGCCAAGGCATCCTGGCACACCTTCGCCAGCAGAGCCTTGAGTATCTGGTGCCGACGCTTCCGCCGGCAGCACGCCAGGCAGATCGAGTACGCGGCAGGCGACCTCTTCACCTACGACGATTCCGGGGAGGGCTCGATTGCTGGAAGTGCCGTCGCCCCCCAGTCGTACACCCAGGACATGCACACCGCAATCGACGTTGTCGAGATCATCGCCAAGATGCCCCCAACTCTCAGGCGGACCTGCGAACTGCTCAAGCTGCATAGCGTCAGCGAGACAGCCCGCATCCTAGGCATCCATCGCAATGTCCTCTACCGCAAGATCGACAGGATTCGCGCCCACTTCGAGCGTGCCCATCAAAAAAATGCAAAAAGGGGGGGTGGCAAAATCGCTTCTGAAACGGATATAGCAAGTAGAGGGGCAAAGGAAACGAGGTGACCAATGACTGACATCCTGATTGACCTCAACGTGCTGCTTGCGGAATCAGCTGA
>Ga0114918_10003115_pt1 | contig 14701 bp, 9 predicted proteins | sample LantaG_FD_87015 | JGI IMG/M metagenome (GOLD analysis project Ga0114918, IMG submission 87015) | Deep subsurface microbial communities from Baltic Sea to uncover new lineages of life (NeLLi) - Landsort_02402 metaG | ecosystem: Environmental > Aquatic > Marine > Oceanic > Sediment | place: Baltic...
TCCGCCGCCGCCGCCGCCGCCCTGCTGCTTCGTCGGGCAGTCGCGCGAAAAGTGCCCCGGCTGGTTGCAGTTGTAGCAGACACCCCCTCCGCCGCCGCCTCCAGCAGCAGGAGCACCGCCGCCGTAGCCTCCGTCGCCGCCGTAGGGAGCAGCAGCAACAGCAGCGGGAGCTCCCCCGCCCCAACCTCCCATCTGCGCTCCCTGCGCTCCTCCCCCCGCAGCCGCAGCAGCCCCGGAAGCGTCCGGCGCAGGCGCCTCGGTCGGCGCGAGGCCCTGCTCGACCCTGGCCAGCATCTCCATCGCCGCCCGCGCCTCGGCGGCGTAGTCGCCGACCTTGGAGATGCGCTGCACGTTGCTCTTGACGCGCGCCTGGTCCTGGTAGACCTCCTCGAACACTTTGATTTTGGCGACGACGTCTGCGTGCAGCAGCGGCCTGAAGGCGGCGTCGTGCGCCGCGGAGCCGGCCAGCGCCCGCAGCGCTCCCGCGTCGACGCCGAGCAGCGCCGCGGCCTCGTCGTTGAAGGCGGTGACCCAGGTCGAGCCCGTGTGGTCTGCGAGGGTCATCGAGAGCATGTATCGCCACGCGGGGGCGCCGGCGTGGCCGCACCTGAGAGTAAAGTTTAGGGTTTTTGGAAGAGAGAGAAAAAGGGAAAGAGAGTCAGTTTTTGTTTTCCCGTTCACCGTCTCTATTGTTCCCCTCAAAAAAAAAAAAAACATCTCACTCACCTGCCGCAAGACCATCCCCCGGCGGCGCTCGGGTCCTCCTGCATCTTCTTGTTGCATGCCTTGCCCATGAACGCTCCAGGGCAGGCCGGGTATTAGGCCGCGTCCTGCTTGACGAAAGAGATGGACCCAGCGACCTGCACCCACGAGACGCGGCCGCCGGCGGCCTCGGCGGCGACGTCGCCGACGAGCACGCGGCGGTCCTGGCGCGCGCCCGTTGCTCCACCGCCGCCGCCGCCGGAGAGGGAGTGGAAGGGCTGTTCCGCACCCCCCGAAGAGTATCAGGACGCGAGGTGCGCGGCCTCGGGGACCTGAAGGAGGTTGCAAGAAAAGAGAGAGAGAGGGAGAGAGAAAAGGTTGAGTCTTCCGTCCATCGCCGCCGCGCGCGAAGAAAAAAACCCAAAAACAGAAATCAAAATCAAAAACTCACGTCTGGCGGGTCCAGCGTCACCACGCTCGAACCGGCAGTCGACAGCGTCCTCCCGCCACCAAAGTCCCCGACCGCCAGCGCCTTGCCCACCAACACGGGCCTCGAAGAGGCACTGTTGACCAGGCCGTCGAGCTGGTCCCCGAGCGCGGCATCGGCAAAGCTGCCCCACAGCGTCAGCTCGACGGCCGCGCCCGAGTCGTCGCGCAAGGTCACCGAGCGCTTGCGCGCCTCGGAGCCGTCGCGGCGCGTGATCGAGGTCGCGGGCGCCACGGCCTCGACGACGCCGGCGACGTCGACGTTGGTGCGCGGCGGCGCGTCGGCGAGCGCGGCGAGCTTGCGCAGCGCGTACCGCTGCCTCGGGATCTCGGCGACGTCGGGCAGCACCTGCAGGACCGACCCCGGCTCGAGCGTGATCTCGAGGTCGTGCGACGTCGCGTTGAACGGTCCCGGGCGCCGCGGCTTGAGGCTCGCACGGGACAGGGAGATGACGGAACCGGGCTGCACCACGTCGAACCAGCGGTCGACGGCGTCGCCGAAGCCGGCGCAGCGGATGTCGCCGCCGTGCTCGTCGAGCAGGTCGAAGCTGAACAGCTTGCCCTCCCCCCTGGCGTTCTGGAAGTGGCGCACGTCCGACTTCATCGTCACGCGCCCTCGGATGGTCCAGCGGTTCTGGTAGGCATTAAGCGAGGCGATGGGCACGACGCGGGCGGGGCCGTCGGCGCGGGCGACGGGTCCCCCTCCCGGGGCTGCGCCATAGGAAAAGTTGTTCTGCTGCTGCATCTGCTGCTGCTGCTGAAAGTTGTTGTTTTGCTGCTGCTGCTGGTTGTCGTGCTGCTGCTGCGGAGGAGGAGGGGCTCCGTAGGCACCGCCCTGAGCGGGAGCCGAGGGCTTGTCATCGGCCTTGGCAGCGGCGCCGCCGTTGTTGACAGCGACCTGCGCCGTCGCGCCCGGCGCCACGAGCGCGTCGGCGTTGACCGGCTGGCCGACGGTCGGGGCGTGCCCGATCACCTCGAGGGCGAGGACGATGATGAGCCTTAAAAAAGTTGTTTTGGAGCGTTCATGGAGGGAGAGAGAGAAGGAAGAAGGAGGGAGGGGAGAGCGAGAGAGGTCAGCACGCGAACGCGAGCGAGGGAGGAGAACAAGAGAACGAAAAAAAACGAAGGACAAAAGAAGAAAAGAAGAAGAACTCACTTGCGCCCGTTGAGCGTGTTGACGAGGTAGTCGTCGAGCCTCAGCATGGTCCCGACGTCGATGGAGCCGCCGCGGACGAGCCCGTTGAGCTGCGTCGCGAGCATGGCGGAGCACCTGTGTTGAAGGGAGAAGAGGTTTTTGGGGGGGGGGCGAAAGCGAAAGGTTGAGCGAAAGAAAGAAAAAAAACTCAAAAGGAAAAAAAAAACTCACAACTTTCCAACTTCTTCTCACCAGTGCTGCCCGTCGGAGACGCCGAGGCGGTAGCGCTCGGCCGAGGCGGCCGGGGCCGCTCCTCCGGCAGGGGCGGTGCCGGCCATCTGCTTGACGCCTGTTTTTGTTTGTTTGGTATGGTTGGACGGGATTGAGGGCGCGCGAGAGGAAGGGAATGAGTGAGTTTTTTTTCCAGTTGAGGTCGAACGGCGCGACGTGCGAAGCGTGCTCGCGCTCTTGACGCCCGACGGCGAGCGATGGAGAGCTGCGAGAGCGAGAGCCAGCGAGATCCTCTTTCGAAGCTCCCCTCTGGCCGCTGGACTCTCGCCCGTTCTCCGCGTTTCCCGCTACACGTGAGCGCTACTTTCTCCCCCCTCGCCGCAGAGAGCAAGCCGAAGCGGAGAGAGAGAGGGAAGTGGGAGGACGAGAGAGCAAAGAACGAAGGAGAAAGGCTCGAGAAGCTCTCTCGTCGTTCAACGCGTCTGTTTCTCTCTTTTTCTCTCCCCCGCTCTTCGTCGACCCGCACTCTCCCTCGCTTTTTTGAGACCGAGGGCAGGAAAGAACGGTCGTAGAGCACACAGGAAGCGGAGCGAGGGAGAGAACGAGTAGGAGACGCGAACAGCGAAGAAGAATGAAGAGCAAATAAACGCTCTCTCGAGCATGCAATCGATGACGCCTCCCTCTGCTTTTTCTCTCTCACTTCTCTCTTCTCGCTTCCCTCATCTCACCGATGCACTGGAGCACGGGCTTGCGCGTCACGTCGCCGCCGACGATGGCGAGGACGTCGCCCGCGTTGAGCTGGGCCATTGCTGCTTGAGAAGAGTCGAAGAGAGAGAGTTTTTCGTCGCTGTGGGAGAAGAAAATCGAAAAAAAAGTGAGAAATTTCAAGCGCTCAGAGAGACTCTGAGATGAAAAAAGGCAAAGGAGAAAAGACAGAGAGAAGAAAGGACGAGCTCTTGGCGTTTGCTCTGACTCTCTCCGTCTCTCGCGCTCCTCTCTGAGACGAAGAAGGAGAAGGTTCTCTTATCTCTGCTGAGAGGACGGGATGACGGCGACGGAAGGCTCTTCTCCAGCGGCGAAAGCAGCTGCAGCAGCAGCAGAGGGATCGAATGCCTCCTCTGACGATTTCATCGCCGCTGCTCGCTCCGCAGGCTCGCGCCTGGGCGCCGCCACCGCCCTGGAGCGCAGCCGCGCTGCGGTGGATCTCGAGCGCGCCTTGAAAGGTGAGAAGAATCGAGGTGGAAATGGAGAACTAGGAGGGTGAAAAGCATCGACTTTGCACTCGTCCGAGAAAAGGAAGGTCTTGCCTCCAAGAAAAGGGAGGTCTTGCCTCACCTCCGAGAACCTCCTCCTTTCGAGAAAAAAATCCAAAACACGCACCAGCCACCCCACCCGGCGAGCTCGCGCCCTTACTCGACGCCCTGACCGCGGACGCGCTCGACGAGATGCGAGCCAAGGACACAGACGAAGAAGAAGGAGAGGGCCGGAGCAGCAGCAGCAGCGGCGGCGGCGGCGGCAGCTCCTGGCACCGGAGGCTTGGCGGGGCCTCGCTCGCGCAGGTGGTCGCCGCCGCCTCGGTCGCCTCGGAGGCGGGCGGCGCTCGGAGGAGGAGGTGGACCTCCGCGAGCGGCGAGGGAGGCGGCGGCTCCGAGGCGCTCGCCTCCCTGGTCACTGTGGCGTGCTCGCAGCTGCGGGACGCCGAGCCCCGCGTGAGGCACGCCGCCGCGGGGCTCCTGGGCACGCTGGCCGCGGCGTCGAGCAGCAACAGAGGAGGGGACGATGCCGGCGACGAGACCGTTTCCGTTTCTGCTTCTGCTTCGTCCTCCTCCTCCGAATCCTTCCCTCCGGTATGGCTCCTGGGCGCACGGGACGCCATCTTCGACATCGTCGAACGGGACTGGGACCGGGACGAGGAAGAGGAAGAAGAAGAAGGAGGAGGGAAAAAGAAGGAAAAGGAAGAGGCGGGCGGAGGAGGGCCCGTCGCGACTGCCGACGGCGGCGGCGGCAGAGACGGCAAAAAGAGCTCGTTGATCGGCGCGGCCCTCTCCGCTGCCTACGCCCGCCCGCGCCCAGGCAGGGGCGAGCTCCGCCACGGCTCCGAGGGCTGGCACTGCCTCGAGACCGCCCTCGTCGCTCTGCTCTCGGTCGCCGACGGCTGCGGCACGGCGTTTGCGCCCGTCGCTCGCGGCCGACGCGCCGAAGTCCGAAGCCTCGTGCTGCGGTCGCTGCTGCACCCGAACCGATTCGTGCGGGAGGCAGGTTACGGGCTGCTCGGGGGGCTGTGTGCGCTGGCCGGGAGCGTCGGGGAGCTGGACAGGTGGGGAGCAGAGGAAGCGGGAGCGGAAGAAGCGGAAGAAACGGCGTTAGACGGAGGAGATGGGAAGGCCGCCGCTGCTTCGCCGGCTCCTCAACCTCCCCTTTCTTCTCCCACGCGTTCTCGCTCCTTCGCCGACGCCGCCGCTGCCGCCCTGGCGGACGGCCTCTCCGAGAACTGGTCCCAGGTCAGGCTCGCGGCCTGCGTCGCGGCGCGGTCGCTGCTGGCCGCGGCGGCGGCAGACGACGAGGCGAACAACAGGGGAGGAGGAAGCGAGATCGACATCGGCAGCTCTCCTTCTCCCTCCTCCTCTTCCTCCTCCCTCCACTCCCGCCTCCTCGCCCGCCTCCTTCCCCAGCTCGCCTTCAACCGCTACGACGCCGCCGAGGGCGTCAGGCACTACTCGAACGCCACCTGGCTCCTGCACACGCGAGGGAAGGGCAGGGACTGGGTGCGGGCGAGGTCCGGCCGAGTCTTCGACTTTTACCTCCGGTGTTCGAGGGCGAACAACCACATGGTGAGGGAGTCGGCGACGGTCTGCGTCGGGGAGCTGTTCAGCAAGGTCGGAGGGGGAGGAGGTGAAACTGCGCGAGAGGGAGGAAAGGCCGCCCGCGACGAGGTGAGAGCGGGCTCTTCCTCTCTTCCGCCTCCGTCTCAAAGCGTCCGGTCGCTCGTGCCGCGGGCCCTGCAGCTCCTGCTCTCGGCGGCGAGGGACGATGCGTGGCCCGTCAGGGACGAGGGCGGGAGGGCGCTGGCGGGCCTGCTGACGGCGTTCCCGGAGGAGGTCCTCTCCTCAGCGGCGGCGGCGGCGGCGGGAGGAGCAGGGGGAGGAGGCGCGGCGGCGACGAGGGCGGCGGAGGACCCCTCCCTCCCCGTCCTCGACTCCCTGGTCCAGATCTGGAGGGGCAACCTCGAGGACAACGTCCCGTCTGTCCGGGACGGCGCCGCTGTCTCGATGGCGAGCGCGCTGGAGGGCCTCTCGAAGAGGGCGAGGGAGGAGGAAGAAGAGAGAGAGGGAGAAGGAGAAGGAGGAAAGAACGGCAGCATCGTTTCGTCTGCCGCTTGTCGCCTCTCCTCCGCGATAGAAAAGACGATCAGAGAGCGGCTGCCTCGGGCGGCGCAGCAGCCCCCCGGGGAATGCGCGGGAGCCCCCAACGCCGTGCCCTTCCGGATCCAGCAGGCTCCCACGGCGGTTCCTGGGAAAGCTTTCTTCGAGTCCTCTTTCTCGGGCTCGAAAGCCTCTTCTCCTCCTGCGACCGCCGGGGGCGACGGCCCTTCCGACGATGCCTCCCTCTTTGCCCCCTCCGACCTCCTCAGCCGGCGCCGGGACACGGGCGGCGTCGACTTCTCCTGCGGCTGCATGGACTACGGCTTCCGCAGGCCCGTCGAGCCCTGGGAGCAGAGCGACGGCGCCGCGAGGCTGCTGCGCGAATGGTCCCGCGTCGAAGGCGAAGCAGCGAAGGCGCTGGCGCTCGCCGACGCGCTCGCCGACTCGAGCCGGCAGCAGCACTTCGCGGCCGCGCCGGCGCTCCGCGAGACGGTATGGGGCTCTCTTCCAGTGATCGCCCGGAACGTGGGCATCCGGGCCTTCAAGAGTGGGATGCTGGAGCTCTTCCTGGGGCCGCTGGTCGAGTGCCTGGAAGCCGGAGGAGGAGGAGCGGGAGAAGCGAGGAGGACGGGCGGCGGCGGACACGGCGGCGGCGGACACGGCGAGAGCGCCCGTTCCATCGCCGCCGCCGGGGCGGCCCTGGGGGCGCTCCGAGACGCCATGGGCCCGCGCATCTTCGCGGGAAGGCTCGAAGAGCGGCAGCGGAGGGTGGTGGAGGCGAGCGCCGTGGTGCCACCGCCTGCGGGCGCGTTTGCCCATCGAGGAGGAGGAGGAGGAGCAGGAGGGGGCGCGCTCCGCTTGGGAGGCGGCGCCGGCACTTTCTTCGGAGGGGCACCAACGATGGCTCGAACCCTTCCTCCTCCTTCTTCTTCTTCGCCTTCGCCGCACTTCCCTTTGCCCCTGGGCGCGGGAGCGAGGCCAGAGGGGTACTATCCGGGGGGGATGCCCCTGCGGAAGTGAGAAGAGGGCAAAAGACGAATTGTAAAGATTCTACACACTTGATGAAGTTTTTTTGGAAAACGAAAAGAAGTTGTACACCAACGCGGAGCTGCTGCCCCCGTCACTCATGCTGCTGCTCGCAACGGAGAGGGCCTCGCCGTCGCGGTGCCGCTCGCGAGCTCCACGTCCGCCTTCGGCGGCTTCGAATTCCTATCGCTCTCTCCTCCCTGCTTCCTCTCTGCCGCCGCCGAGGCTCCTCCGCCGCCGCCGCCGCCGCCGCCCTTGCCGAGCGCCGCCGCGACCGCTCCCGCCACGATCAGCGCCGAGCCCGCCGCCCCGGCGACGCTCTCCCTCTCGCCGAGGAATACCAGGCCGAAGACGTGCCCGTAGAGCACCTGCGCGGTGTTGAGGACCGCCATCCTCGCCGCGGGCTCCAGCAGGAAGGCCCTGTTCATCAGCGTCTGCCCCGCAAAGCCGCCGAGGATCAGAATCGCCACCAGGAAGAGATCGGTCGGCAGGCGCGGCCGGCCCGCCCCGGGCTCCCCGATCCCGGGCAGCCTTTCGTTCTTCGCAAACGCCGCCGCTCCCTCGAACAGCAAGGGCACGCCGGACGCGAGCAGCGAGCACAGGTGGAAGTACGCCGCCGTCGTCAGCGCCGCGGGGGGTCCCTCTGGCCGCCGCGAGAGGGCGCGGAGCACCGTGAAGCCCGCGGCGGCACAGAAGGCCGAGAGGACCGCGAGCGCGATGCCGCCGAGGCGGTAGGAGGAAAGGCTGCTGCTGCTGCTGCTGCTGCTGCTGCTGCTGCTGCTGCTGCTGCTGCTGCTGCTGCTGCTGCTGCTGCTGCTGCTGCTCGCAAACAGCGCCTCGGGCTGGCAGACGAGCGCGGCGCCCGCGACGGTGGCGGCGGCGGCGAAGAGGCCCGATCTCCCCGGCCTTTCGCCGTGGACGGCCCACGCCAGCAGCGTCGCGATGATCGGGCTCAGAAAGTTCAGGGCCAGCGCGTCCGCGAGCGGCAGGCGCTCGACCGCGGCGAAGAAGAAGATGATGGCGCAGCCGGAGACGGCGCCGCGCGCGAGCAGCAGCGGCCGCGCGCCCGCGCTGCCGAGGAACGGGACCCTCGCGAGCGCCGGCGAGCGCCGGCGGGCCAGGACGGTGAGCGCGAGCGCCGCGGCCGACCTGGCGGCGACGACCGCGAGGGCCCTGACGCGGTGGTCCATCCCCTTCAGGGCCGCGGCGCTCCCCGAGCGCGTCAGGGCGCTGGTGAGGATGCAGGCGGCGCCGCAGTTCCAGAGCAGGGAGAAGGGCGACGAGGGAGGAGGAGGAGGAGAAGCTGCCGCTGGTGTCGCGGGCGCCGATGCCGGAGTCACGGGGGCGCCGGCGCCGCCGCCGCCACCGCCTGCCGCCTCCTCCTCGTTTTCATTCGCGACGCTCGGAGAGGAACCAAAGGGGACGGGACCTGAGACCAGAGGCGCGCGCTCCTCGCTCGACATCGAGCCTGGCGCGAAGTTGGCCGACGCTTCGATGATGACGATGTGCAGCGGCGTCAAAAATCAGAGCGGGTCGCGTCGGCCGACAGTGACACTGAGTCACTGTTTCCTTTTCTTCCCTTTTTTGCTCGTCGATTCTTTTTCGGCGTCGAGCTCCCACCCTTGCTCGCGCTCTTCGCGCTCCCAGAGCATGACTATGAGCGGAGCACGCACCGTGGCCCCTCCGGCCGTGCCCCCTCCGCGCCGGCTCGTGTTCAAGCAGCTGAAAGGTAGGGAAGAAAGAAAGAGACGGGAAGAGAGGGCAAGAAGAGTCATTCGTTTTCCAATGATTCAACAGAGAAGAAGATGACTTCTTCTCTGCTCTCTTTTTTCCCTTGCGGCTCCGCCTCGTCCCTCTCGCTTCCATCAGAGGGAGGTGCCATCGGGAAGAACCTTCTCTCACGCGCAGGATTCGAACGAGGCGGAGAAGCAGAGAGCCAGGGAGACGAAAAAGAATATCATTTTCGTTTTCCCCTCGATCGACCTCCTCGCTCACTTGGACCTCCTCCTCTCGACCCCTTTCTTTTCTTCTCTCAGCCGCGCCCGTCCTCCCGGCCGACTTCGAGGACTCGACCTGGCTGCGCCTGAAAGCAGCAGTCGCGGCCATCCACGCGCAGAAGCCCTCGCCGATGACGTTTGAGGATCTCTACAGGGTAAGAGATATAAGAGAAGAGCTTTTTTTTCACTCCTCGCTCTTTTTCTTCTCGCTCTCAAGCTCAGGCTCAAAACACCTCCCCTTCTTCTCCTTCCCCTCTCAAACTCAGGACGTCGAGGCCCTGTGCCTCCACGGCATGGCAGACCGTCTCTACGCCCGCCTGGCCTCGGCCGTCGATGCGCACGTGGGCTCGGAGCTGCAGGCGCTCTCGGAGCGCGCGAAAACGGCCTCGGCGGCGACCACGACGGCGCCGGCCGGAGCCGGCAGCGAGAGCGGCGACTACGGAGCAGAGGACTCGTCGCGCGCGCTCTTCTTCCTGCCGCAGTTTGACGCCACGTGGAGGTCGCACTGCACGTGCATGCTGACGCTCAGGCAGGTGTTTGCGCCTCTCGACGCGGCGACGGCGACGGGGTCGGCGGCCAACAGGGGCGGCGGCGGCGCGAACACCAGCGCCGCCGCCGGCAAAGCCGTCGCCGCCTCCCCTTCCTCGTTCTCGACCTCGTCTGCCGCCGCCGCCGCCGCCGCCGCCGCCTCCGTCGTCGCGGCGAGGCAGCCGCTGCACGAGATGGGCCTCGCCCTGTTCAGAGCGCACCTCTCGGCGCACCCGGAGGTGGCGACGAGGGCGGCCGCGGGTCTGCTGGCCACGGTCGCGGCCGAGCGCAGGCTCAGCGGCGCCGCGGCCGAGGCGGCGATGGCCGCCGCGACGGGGGTGGAGATCCCTCACGGGCTGCCCTCCTCCGCCGCTCCTTCCGCCCCCGCCACTCCCGTCGACCGCGGCCTCGCCGCCTCCGTCTCCCGCGCCCTCGCGGCCCTGTCCCTCTACCAGCGCGCCCTCGAGGCGCCGCTCCTCGCCCGGTCGGACGCTTTCTACCGCGCCGAGGGCAGCAGGCTGCTCGCCTGCCCGGCGCTGCCGCCCGCTCTGTACCTCAGGCACGCCGAGCGCCGCCTGGCCGAGGAGGCCGAGCGGGCCCTGGCCTACCTCGAGCGCGGGACGCGCGCGCCGCTCATGAAGGTGGCCGAGGCGCAGCTGCTCGCGAGGCACATCCCGGCGCTGCTGGAGGCCGGGGTGCCGGCGTTCTTCGACGCGGACCTCCCGCTCGGAGGAGGAGGAGGAGGGCGGGGCGGAGGCGGAGGCGGAGGAGGTGAGGAAGCGATGGCGACGGACGACGGAGCAGCAGCTCCACCTCCTCCTCCGGCGGCGGCGACCTCCTCCGCCGCCGCCGCCGCAGACCAGTTCCTCCGCAACCGCGTCGGCATCTCCGGCGACGGCCTCGACGACCTCCGCCGCCTCTCCGCCGCGGCCTCGCGCGTGCGCGCGTCGGACGCGTTGCGCGCGGCGTTCAAGGCGCACGTCAAGAGCCGCGGCGAGGGGCTGATGATGGCGGCTGCTGCTCCCGCTTCGGCCGGCGGCGACGCCGCTGCCGCTGCTTCCGCCTCGAAGCGCCTCATCCCGGACCTTCTCCTCCTCAAGGCCCGCGCGGACGCCGCGGTGCGCGGCGCCTTCGGCTCGCGCGAGGCCTTCGCCGTGGCCCTGAAAGAGGCCTTCGAGGGCTTCATCAACCGGCAGGGAGGGCGGGCCGCGGAGTTGCTCGCGAAGCACGTCGACGCGGAGCTGCGCGGAGGAGCAAGCGGCATGAAAGCAAGCGACAGAGCGGCTGCTGCTGCTGCTGCTGCTGCTGCGTCGAAGCAGCCCGAGCAGCAGCAGCCCGAGGAGGCCGACCTCGACCAGCGCCTCGACGCCGCGCTCGCCCTCTTCCGCTTTGTCGAGGGCAAGGACGTCTTCGAGGCCTTTTACAAGCGCGACCTCGCCCGCAGGCTGCTCCTCGGCGGCGGAGACCCCAGCTCCTCGTCTTCGACCTCCTCTTCGGCGGACAGCGACGCCGAGAGGGCCGTGCTGGCGAAGCTCAAGGTCGAGTGCGGCGCCGGGTTCACGTCGAAGCTCGAGGGGATGTTCAAGGACGTCGCGCTGTCCAAGGAGCTGCTCTCGTCGTTCCGCGCGTCTGCCGAGGCCGCGGCTGCGAGGGAGCGAGGCGCGCTCCCCGCGAACCTCGACGTGAGCGTGAGCGTCCTGACGGCTGGGTTCTGGCCGACGTACGGCGGCGTCGGCGTCGGCGGAGGAGGCGGCGGAAGCGGAGGCGGCGGCGAAACTGGAGGTGGCGGCGGGGGAGGGAACCCGTCGCCGACCGTGGGCGCCAGGGCCTCGGACGCGACGGCGACCCCCGCCGGCGGCGCCACCTCGTCCTCGCCCACCTTCCTGCTCCCTTCCCCTCTGTCGGGAGCCGCCGCGGCCTTCGCTGACCACTACCTGCAGAAGCACCGCGGGCGGAGGCTGACGTGGATGCACGAGCTGTCGACGGCAGTGCTCCGCGCGAGGTTTGACGGCAGCGGCAGCGGGGGAGGGAGCTCCGCCGCCCCCAAGCCCGCGCAGAGCAAGGAGCTGATCGTGTCGCTGCACCAAGCGTCGGTGCTGCTGCTCTTCAACGACGTTGAGGCCCCCTCGGGCGGCGGCGGCGGCGGGGGCGGCGCAGGCGCGCTCTCGCTCGCGCAGGTCGCCGAGCGGACCGGGCTGCCCGCGCGCGAGGCGAGGCTGGTCCTGGCCTCGCTCGCGCTGGCCCGCGTCCGGCCCCTGGTCAGGGAGGCCGGCGGGGCGGCGGCGGCGGCCCCTGCCGTCGGGACGGCGGCCCCCGCGGCCGGCGGCGGCCTCGCCGCGGCCGCGGCCTCGATCTCCGAGACCGACTCGTTCCGCGTCGCGGCCTCGGTCGCCTCGCCGCTCTTCCGCGTCCGCCTCAACGCCGCCCAGCTCCGCGAGTCCTCCTCGAATTCCGCCTCCGACGAGTCGCGAAGGATCGGCGAGGCCGTCGACCAGGACCGCGCGCACGCCGTCGACGCGGCGATCGTGCGCATCATGAAGACGCGCCGGTCGCTCGCGCACAAGCTGCTCGCGCGCGAGCTCGCGGCGCAGCTGCGGTTTGCCGTCGCGGGCCCCGCGCTCAAGAAGCGGGTCGAGTCGCTGATCGACAGGGAGTTTTTGGCGAGGGACGAAGCCGACCCGAGCGTCTACAACTACCTGGCTTGAATTTATTTTGTTTTTGGCCTGTCCAATCTTGCTTTGCTTGTTTCGTGCTGTGCAGCGGGGGAGTGGGGAGAGGGGGAGAGAGAACGAGAGAGAAGAGAGAAAGAGAGAAAAGGTGAAATGAAAACGAAGAAAAAAAGAACATTTCAAAGAAGACGAGAAAGGGAATAGAAAAAGAACTCTCAAAGATGTCGGAGAGCGAGCCTCTCTTGCTGCCCGCCCGGAGCCCTGCCTCTGTCGCCTCCGCCGCTGCTAGCGCGTCGGGAGACATCGCGGGGTCGCGTCCTCTTCCTCCTCGGCAGCAGGCGAGGCGAGCAGCAGCAGGAGGAGGAGGCACCGTCGACGACGATGACGAGGAGGCCAGCGGCGGAACCAATCCTACTCGCCCTCGCCGATGGAGAGGCCACCTGCTGTTCCCGTGCGGCACCTCGTACGAGTCTCTGGGCGTCTGCTGCGCCGTGGGAGCGTGCTTCCCCTGTCCTCTCCTCTGGCCCTGCGTGTTCAGGTAAGAGGGAAGGAAAAGAGAAACGAAGCGGCGGCCGGTGTCGGGAGACGACATGGCCATTTTCAGAGGAGCTCGACCCTCGATTTTACACTCAAAAAAAACTCGACCTTGACCCCGAAAAAACAATCCAAATCCAAGCCACTCCCACGGCCGCCTCCTGGCCCCGCTCCGCGCGGCCAGGCTCGCCACCTTCGCCCTCTTCTCCCTCTTCGTCTTCGTGCCCTGGGTGCTGCTGCGCGTCCCGCTCGCCGTGGCGCGGGCCCAGGCCTGCGCGCCGCTCGCCGACACGGGGGGGCGCGGGATCCCGCACCCGACCGTCGTCGAGTGCCTGAGGCTGATCCGGATCGACGACGTCGTCTTCTGGGTCTCGGTGGGCCTGACGGCGGGGGCTCTCGTCGCTGCCGGGGTGCTGCGGTTTGCGGTGAGGCGGAGGCTCGGGGTCGAGGGCGGCTGTTCCGGGGGCCGAGGAGGAGGGAGGAGCGCGGCGACGGAGGACACAAAGGGCGGCTTCGGCGAAGGCTCGTCTCCTGCTCCTTCTCCTTTCCGCTCGCTCCTCGCGGCAGGCGCGTGGCTCGTCGCCGACGTGCTCACCTGGCTTCTCTGTCCCGCGTGCGCGCTCTGCCAGGAAGCCAGGTCGGCTGCGGCGTGGGAGCGCGAGAGGAAACGGGAGGCGGCGGACGCAAACTGCGGCAGTGGTGGCGGCAGTCACTGCGGCGGCAGTGGCGGCGGTGGCGACGAGGAGGAGGCGTTGCTGCTGCTCGAGGCTCCTGCCGTGCCTCTCGCCTTTGACCGCGGCGGAGGAGAAGGGGTCTGATGAAAGGCGAGCCTCTTTTTTCTTGCTGTTTCTTTTCTTCGTCTCTTTTGCCTTTCTGAGCTTGTGCCTTACTTGCCTTTTGTAAAAATGAAAAAAATGAAAGCCTCGAACGATTTTTTCATCCAAAGAAAGAGAGAGGATTTTTCAGTATCAAAAACTTCAAACGAGTCGAGGGAGAGAAGAACAAAAACTTAACTTTTTAAACCTTGAATTCAGAACCAGCGCAGCGCGAGATAGTTGGCGTACACGCTCGTCCGCTCGACGTCCTCGAAGCTCCTGAGAAGGAGTTGGCGTTCGTTTGGAGAATGAGGAAAGGGAAAAAAGAGGGAGAAGGAGTGGGGTGAGAGTGCGTTTTCATTTTGCTTTTCGTCAGAGTCGCCGCGAGCGAGGGGAGAAAACCCCAAAAAATGAAAAAAAATGAAACTCACATAACAGACCCGGCCCAGAAGGTCCCATGCTGGCCCTGCGCCGCCTCGACGTCCTCGTACCACCCCGCGCCCATGTTCTCCTGTTTTTTGTTGTGAGAAAATAGGAATCGAGTCGAGAGAGAAGAGGGGAAGAATGAGTTTTTTCTCCGTTCCTACCTTTGTAACCCCCGAACGAGAAAAAGAAAAAACTCTTTTCAAAAATCAATCTCACCGAGCTCAAGTGCCTGAGGGGGGTGGGGGGTGCAGAGTTTTTGAAGAAGAAGGGGAGAAAGGGTGAGAAGAAAGTGTTGGTCGGAGCGGTGGATGGAGAAGAGGAAAAAAAAACACTCTCAGCACGTAAAAAAACTGTTTTTCCAACCCAGCTCACGGGAAGTACGCGGAGTCCCCCTCCCAGTTCCTCTGCGCCCTGATCGTCCCCAGGGGCACGCCCGTTAGCTCCAGCGCGTCCTGTCTCAAGATCTCGGTCGCTGCCGTCGTCGAGATCGTGTCGTCGAGGATCTGGTAGAAAGTGCGCAGGCTTCGCTTCCCCGAGGCGCCAAACTGGCGGTGCTGCTTGGCGAAGGCGACGGCGTGGTTCACGCGCGACGGCTCCATGTTTTGCGAGAAGAACTTCCCCGCCGACGACGACTCGAGGTCCGCAGGTGGCTCCGCGAGCGTGACGAGGTATCGCACGGTCTCGATCTGCGCGAAGAGCGCCGACTCTTTCTGCGTCAGCTGCATGAAACTCTGGGCAGTCTGCAGGGGCGCCGTGACGATGAGGCGGTCGAACGTCTCCGTGGTCACGA
>Ga0114918_10003116_pt1 | contig 14698 bp, 21 predicted proteins | sample LantaG_FD_87015 | JGI IMG/M metagenome (GOLD analysis project Ga0114918, IMG submission 87015) | Deep subsurface microbial communities from Baltic Sea to uncover new lineages of life (NeLLi) - Landsort_02402 metaG | ecosystem: Environmental > Aquatic > Marine > Oceanic > Sediment | place...
GAATTTCTCAAATAAAGCCGACTGAATGTCAAGCACCAAACCCCAGGACACCCCACACGAGCCACAGGACGCCGCCTGCGGCGCCGCAGCGTTCGTCACCAACCACTACACCGCGCTGATGGTGCCGCCCGACTGGTGGCCGGTTCCGGGGCTGTGGGTCTACCCCCGGCCGGAAGCGACCGAGCCGCACTCGCTGCCGTTCGAGGTGCTGCCGTTCGAGCAGTGGCGCGGCATGGGGTCATCGGTGGCGCAAGTCGCTGTCACCTCGGGCCGTGGTGACCTGTGCATGCTGCCGCTGTCGTCGTTCGCCGATCTGTCGTGGTGGCGCCACGGCCCCGCACCCGCGGCGACGACATGAGCATCACCCCCCGCGAAACACGCCTCCGCAAGCGCATGACGGACGCCACAGAGTGGGCCGACGCCGCGAAGGAGGCCGGGTCCTGGGTAGCAGCTGCGACGCTGCTCAAGGCGGCAGAGGTCTTCGATGAGAAGCTCGCCGTGATCGAGGAGGGCCGAGGCGCCGAGGCCGTTCGCACGCGGACCGCCGCCGAGGTTCAGCAGAGCATCGCGGACCTGTCCGCAGCGCTGTCGGCGAGCGAGCGCCGCGGGCTCATGCGGCACCTCGGGTTCGCCGATGAGGAGCCGACGCCCCCGGAGGCGTCCGAGTTGCACTAGGTGGCGGCACCCTTCGCAGCGACGCCCGACCTGCTCGACCTCGAGGCGCGCGTTCGGGAGTTCGTCGCCGACCTGACGGCGCGGCCGCTGCGCCACATGAAGTGGACGCCTCCTCAGCAGGCGTTCTACCTCGACCCATCGCTGCGGAAGTCGTTCCGCGCCGGGAACCAGATCGGCAAGACCTACGCGGGGCTCCGGCTCGTGATTGACCTTGCGATGGGGCGGCACCCGACGCAGCAGTTCCGCCCGCCGCCGCTGGAGTGCTGGATCGTCTGTACGTCGTGGAGCCAGTCCGTCGCCATCATGCGGAAGGCGCACGACCTCATCGAACTCGACACCATCGATCAGGCGCAGTCCTCCCGGTTCTCGATCCGCTCGGGCTGGGGGAAGGACAACCCCTGTCTAGTCCTCCACAACGGCAGCGTGATCCGGTTCCGCACGACGAACCAGGGCGCCACAGCGTTTCAGGGGAGCACGATCCACGTCGTCCTCATCGATGAGCCGACCGACCTCGACATCTACCGCGAGCTGGACCGCCGCCTCCTCCGCACCGGGGGGGTCCTCGGCATCACGTTCACCCCGGCTAACCGTGACTGCCGCTGGCTCCGGGAGATCACCGAGAGCGGCATCATCAGCGAGACGCACGCCAAGCTCACCGAGGCGAACCTCACCCCCGCGGGCGAACCCGAGCCGATGCGCCTCCATGACGGGACCCTGATGGACTCAGCCTGGGTGGCGGCGCAGTGGGCGAGTACGCCCGCGCTGTTCGCCGATGTCGTTTTGGACGGTATGTGGGAGGGAAAGCCGGTCGGGCTGTTCTTCAAGAACTTCGACAAGGCCCGCCACGTATCGGCCCAACGCGGCCTCGACGCCCGAGGCGGGCCCGTCCGGTGGGTCCTCGGCGTGGACCACGCCACAGCGGCGCGAGAGCAGGGTCAGGTGGCGGTCCTGTCGAAGGTGCAGCAGTTCAGCGCGGACGGCCGCACCCGCGAGGCGATCGTCGTGATGGACGAGGTCGTGATGAGCGGCGCCAGTACGTCGGAGCAGTTCGCCGCCGAGGTCGCCAACATGCTCAGGCGCCGCGGCATCTCCTGGCGGGACCTGTATCAGGCGTGGGGCGACAACTCGGCCTATAACCGGTGGGTCGTCAAGTCGAACCAGGAGGTGGAGCGGGCGCTTGCGCGGAACTTCGGGATGGCTGTCGGCTCGATGCGGCCCCGGATCCAGAGCGCGAAGGAGGGCAAGGGCGCCGCGGGCATGCTCGACGCCGGTTGCCGCTACCTCTACGAGGCGCTCGGCGACGAGGAGCACGACCTCGCGGCGCACCTCGTCATCCATCCCCGGTGTACGGCCACGATCGACGCCTTCGAGACGTGGCCGTGGGGCGACGCGATGCACCCGGCCAAGGACCGGATCGACGCGCTGCGCTACTCGCTGCGATCGTTCATCTTCCCCGCGCACACCTCGAACGTCAGCGTCAGAGTCGGCTAGACGTACAGCGTTTCCGAAACTATCTGCGATTCTTTTGGGATATCCGCTTGCCACTAAAGGGATATCCGCTTATAACTTCCCCATGAGCAACGCACACACCACCGCCGCCCCCCTCCACACCAACATCAGCCGCTTCGAGCGGTCCATCCCCGCCCCCGCCTACAACACGGACGAGGACTACTTCCACGCCCTCAAGGTCGCGTGGCTCGGCGACTACCGCGAGCAGCACAACTGCTCCCTCACCGAGGCCGTCGCCGCATGGCGGGTCAGGTGAGCGGGCAGCGCCCCCTCGGGCGCCCCCCCGTCGCGGACAAGCGCCGCCTCCGGTCGATCAAGTTCAACGACGCCGAGTGGGCCAAGGTCGCGGACGCCGCCGAGGCGCTCGGCATGACGTGCGCCGCCTACGTTCGGATGCGCCTCGGCGTCTAGCCGCTAGCACACCTCCCCGCGTGCTGGTAGCGTGTCCGCGCGATGCCCATCCCCACACCGCAGTCCGTTGCGTACAGTCTCTTGGAAGAGTGGCTCGCCGACAGCAGCGCCCCGCTCAAAGCGGCCGTTGGGGAGCGCGACCTCCTGGCCCTCGCCGCGGCTGTCGCCGAAGCGCTGGCTACCGGCACGGTGTGGCAGGCGCTCGAAGCGATGACGGCCGAACGTGACGCGCTGCTCGCTGCCGCAGCCGCTGTCACGGCGTCGCACGCGGCCGAGGTCATCGAGGCGAAGCGCACCGGTCGGCGGCAGGCGTTCCACGACGTGAAGCAGCGATCCGAGATCGAAGTGCTGCCGGTGGGCGATGCCTTCGACGCTGAGTGCGTCCGAGAGTTCGGCCTCGCCGAGCCCGCCCCCGCTGAGGCCGAAGCGTGAACAGCCCGACGCCCCCGCCCCCGACGGACCCCGCGGAGATCAAGCGGGTAGAGCACACGCGCAAGCGCCGCCGACTGCTCTACAGCGAGCACGAGCAAGACCTCAACGAACTCATGGAGCGGCAGCTCGGCACCATCCGGCGTGAAGCCTGGGGCCGTCCCGACCTCACGAGCAACGCCTATCTGAGCGTCAACGAGATCAGCGCCCGCCTCTACGGCGCCGAGCCCGACGTGGAGCACCCCGACGCAGCGGGCGGCGCCCTCGCCGACCGCATCGCCGAGGACGGACTGTGGCCGCTCATGCAGCGCGTGCAGCGGGATTGCCTCGGGCTCAATGACATGTTCCTGCGGGTGGACGTGGACGCCGGGGCCCTTGTGTTCCGGCCGGTGTTCCCCGATCTGACCGAAGCGAAGGCGACCCCCCGCAACCCCTCCGAGCCGGTGGAGCTCCACGAGTGGGAGCACGTCCCCGAGTTCGGGTGGGTCCGTCGCTCGGCCTCCATCGTCCCCGGCGACGTGTACTACCGGGCGACCGCGAAGGCTGACGGCGCATCCGTGGACGTGTCGGCCGACGTGCTCGGCGGCAACTTCGACGGGGAGGCGTACTCGATCCGCGACGCACAGGGCGCCCCCGTCCTGCCGTGGGTCCACTACGCCGCCCGCAGCACCGGCTTTCTGTACGACCCCTACACCAACGCCGAAATCGTGGAGGGGTCCCTCAACATCGGGATGTACCTCACGTACTACGGCCATGTCATGCGCTCCAGCGCGTGGGGTCAGCGGTACGCGGCTGGCGTCGTCGTGGTGGGCGCCGGGGTGGACGGCGGCGACGCGGCCAATCAGGAGATCACCACCGACCCGGCGACGGTGCTTCTTCTCGGCGTCCGCGAAGGCCAGCAGCCCCTCATCGGCCAGTGGTCCTCGCCGGCCGACCCCGAAGCGATCCTCCGCTCCATCAGCGTCTACGAGCGCCGCATCATGGAGCGCGCCGGCCTCCAAGCCGCAGACGTGACTCGGCAGAGCGCCGACATCCGCAGCGGCTACAGCCTCGCCGTCTCGCGCGAAAGCGTCCGCGAGTTGCAGCGGCTGTGGGAACCGCAGTTCCGCCGCGCAGACCTCTCGCTGATTCGCCTCTGCGCCGTGTCGCTGAACTCGGCCGAGGGCACGAGCTACCCCGAGGACGGGTACACCATCACGTACCGCGGCCTGCCCCCGAGCCCCGTTGAGGATCGGATGCGGCTGGACACTGTGATGGGCATGATCGACAAGACGGTAATCACCCCGGAGGAGGGCAAGGCCCTGCTCGGAGACGTGATCGCGCGCCTGTAGGAGGAGGACACCTTGAGCGAAGACACCGCAACAGCGCCCACCAACGGCGTCACCACGCCGCCGCCGCCCACGGCTGCACCCGACACCGCGGGGCACCTCAGCAAGGCGCAGGAGCGCATCGCCGGGCTCACGCGCGACCGTGACGGGCTGTCGGCGAAGTACAGCGAGGCGAAGGCGCGGATCGCCGAGTTGGAGGAGGCCAACAGCGGCAACGCCGACTTGAGCAAGAAGATCGAGGCGCTCAAGGAGCAGCACAAGGCAGCGGCGACGAGGTGGGACGATGAGCGCATGTGGCTCCAGTCGCCGATCAAGGACAAGCCCGCGCAAGCCGCCGCCCGCGCGTACTACGACAGCGAGCCCGAGGACGGGCGCCCCCCGCTCGCCGACTGGCTCAACGGACTCACCGAGGCAGAGGACGCCGCCGAGCGCTACCCGCTGCTGGCCTCCTACGTGGCGAAGGCGCCCGCCACCCGCACCGCCCCCAAGGCATCCCAGCCCACGAGCAGCGCCCCGACCGCAAGCGGCACCGTGACCCGCGAGGCGAAGGCGCTACTGCTTGAGAAGGCACAGCACACGCAGCCCGGATCGCCCGAGTGGACGGCCTACAACGCGGCCGTTGGCTTCAAGGGATTCGGCAAGCGTTGACACCCCGGCGCAATGCGCCCTAGACTGGCTGCGCTGCATTCGGGATTCGGGGCCCGTTACCAACCGCCGTAGCAGTGAACGCTAGTCCGTTCGGGATTCGGGCCCCGTTACCAAGCGCCGTAGGACGAAAAGACCCACCGTCTATTCCCTACGGAGCATCCCATGACTTGGCAGATTTCTGGAATTACCGACCTCCTCTCGCAGGAGGTCCTCGCGGGCATCTGGATTCAGGCGCTCGCCGAGCGATCCGGCCTTCCCCTCGGGCACCCCGCCCTCATCCGAGTCCCCGCGCCGGTCGGAGCCGATACGGCCCGCGTCCCGCACGTCGGCCTCATGGGCTACGACCTCCTCGCCCGCGTTGACGCGACCGATGAAACGGTCGCCCCGACCGTGACGAGCCACACCGACGCAAGCACGGATCTCCTGCTCGCGCGATACAGCAAGTTCTACGACGTGTCGGACCTCGGCTCGCTGATCGACGCCACCGGCGTGATCCGCGAAGAGACGTTCGCGATGGACGCGCTCGTGTCCTGCAACGCGACGCTGGCGAGCCTGCTCACGCTGCTCGTGGACAACTTCGCCACCACGGCGGGTACCTCGGGCGTGGACATGTCGGCCTCCGACTTCCTCGACGCGATCGGCTCGTTGCAGGTCAACAACTGCGAAGGCCCCTACCTCGCCATCCTCGCCCCGATCCAGCTCTCGGATCTCCGCAAGGATCTGGCGCTGAACAGCGGCGGCGCGGTCCAGTTCAACCCCGGCGCGCAGGCGATGGTCGATGCCCAGCACCGGAGCGGCTACCAGGGCAACTTCGCGGGCGTGGACATCGTGATGAACGACTTCGTGGACACCACGGGCGGCAACCGCCGAGGCGGCATGTTCGGCCGTGGCGCCCTCGGGTACGCCATCACCCGCCCCGTCGCCGACCCCGACTTCCCCCAGGTCGTACTCGGCAACGAGTGCTTGTTCGAGAAGGCCCGCGGCTACACGGGCGCCACCACCGCCGTGACCTCGTACATCAGCCACATGAACGTGGCGGTGAGCGAGATGATCGATCTGGCCGGAGTCTCGATCATCACGGACGCCTAGCGACCCTGATAGGCGCTGCGGGCCGGGGGCACCTCCTCCGTCACCGGTCCGCAGCGTCTCCAGCCAACCCAAGGAGGAGTTTCATCAATGGACGCATACAGCCAGGGAGTGCAGGGCTCGCCCTTCATCCCCACCGAGGCAGGGACCGACGACGGCGAACCCGTTACCCGAGTCCCCCCGCGACCGGCCTTCTACTTCAAGGCGCACCGCGCCCGGTGGGGCATCATCGACGGTCAGGTTCTGCCGATCCTCGGCAAGATGGCCCTACGCGCAGGCGTCAACGGCGTCACCAGCAGCCGCGGCGCGTTCCGCACGGCGAAGGCGAAGTCCGACGCCTCTGAGCGTGGCTGGCGGATCATCCCGCTCGACTGCGTCCCCCCGGCCCACGGCGTCGAGTCCTACCTCTACACGCCCCCCGGCCGTCCCGATGTCCACCTCTGCTACACGGACCGGTGCTACCCCGGCGACGCGCGCATCGACACCGACGAGAAGATGTGGACCGAGTTCCTGGCGCACCTCGTGGAGAGCGGCGCCGTCGATCCGTGCCCGCCCTACGTGCTCGCCCGAATGCTGGAGGAGACGCGCAAGCTGCTCATCAGCGCGCAGAAGGACGCCCGCACCGTGCCGAGCCGACAGGCCGACGCCGCCCGCATCGCCGAGGACGTGGCGACCCTGGAAGCCGCGGCGAGCACCAAGACCGCCAAGCCCGTCCGACGCCGCAAGGCCGCTGTCATGGAGGCCGACTGATGTCCGCTGACCTTGAGAAGGCGCGGGCGTTTCTGCGGCAGGGGCTGCGGGAGAACGGCGCCTCGCGGGAGGAAGCCAACAAGCGGGCCGAGGATTCGATCCGCCGAGTAGCAACGAAGATCGAGCGCGGGGACAACCCGACGCCCGGCGAGACAAACTTGGAGCGCTTCAAGCGCAAGTGACGCAGCCCGCCGCGGCTACGAAAGGATGATGAGATGTCCAAAGAGTTCCGAGTCCGAAATGAGGCGATCCGCCTCGACGCCGACAAGGCCAGCCCCACCCACGGCGCGGACGAGATCCGCGGCATCGGCGGGAAGAAGTGGTCCTACGCTTCCGAGTGCTACTCGGCCGAAGACCTCATCCTGCTCTCGGGCAGCGACGCGGAGGCGCTCGACCCGGCCGTGACCAACGTCACCGGAGGCGTCGTGCGCCTCGTGACCGGCAACGCGGACGGCACCGTTGCCGCGGACGGCTCCGCGTTCAACATCGGCGCCGTGCAACTCGACGCCACGGTCGGCGTCACCGTGATGGAGGCGAAGATTCGGATCGCCACCGCGATCACGACCGTCTCCGTCTTCGTCGGCCTCACCGACTCGCCCTCCCTGGAGGAGCCGTTTACCAACGCGACTGACACGATCTCCCTCGTCGCCGCCGATGCTGTCGGCTTCCACTTCGACAGCGCCGCCACGACCAAGGAGTGGTGGATGGCCGCGGTCGATACCGGCACGGCGGATACCGGGAACGCGGCCCTCGGCGTCGCCCCCGTCGCCGACACGTGGCAGGTGCTGCGTCTGGAGGTCGGCCCGCTCGGCAACGACGCCCGCTTCTACATCGACGGCGCCTACGTCGGACAGTTGATCGCCGCTGGCGTCGGCCCCGACGTGGTGCTCTACCCGACCATCCTGGCGAACTCCACCACGACCACGAGCAAGACCGTGGACGTGGACTGGTTCCGCATCAGCGGCGAGCGTGCCTGATGTGGTGGGCCCCCAAGGCTGAGGCGTTCGACGCGGTGGCGCAGCAACTGCGCGGCCACGCCGAGCAGCGCGACGCGGACGGCGTCCTGCTCAACCCGCGGTGGAAGGCGTGCGGCAAGCCTCGCCTGTCCAAGCACGACACCGTGGCGAAGTTCAGCAACGGCCTCGTGCTGGAGCGGGACGGCTCCCGCGTCAAGGTCATCGAACGCCCCGAGGAGGAGTAGATGGCCGCGTCCTACACCGCCAAGGTGCTTGCGTCCTTCATCGCCGCCGAAGAGTGGACGATGGACGGCGCTGGCGGCACTGCGACGATCCCCCACAAGGTCGCCTTTGACACCAACCTAGCGGCGGGTACCGCTGCCGGTCAGGTGGCGATGGCGTGGCACGACAGCGTTTCGCTTCCGGTCGGCACCGGGCCGCTGCAACTCGACGGGCTGACGCAGTTGGACGCCGCGGGTGCGACGCTGCACTCGGTGGCGTTCGGCGTGGTCAAGGGGATCATGATCAAGAACACGAGCGCCAGCGGCAAGCTCACCATCGGCGGCGGAACCGGTGGCGGCGGCGCTGCGGATGCGTGGGCCGGAGCTGGTACGCCGTTCGTATCGGACGCCTCGCGGATTGACATCCCGTTCGGTGGGCTGTTCGTCTGGTACGAGCCCGCCGGTACGGCCGTTGCGAACAGCACCGCCGACGTGCTGGAGTTCGAGGCGACATCGGCAACGCAGACCTTCCAGATCGCCATCATCGGAGAGTGACCGATGCCGTGGACCGAGTACCAAGCCGCATACACCTCGTATGATCTAGAGCGCGTCCGCGACTCGTACCTCGATATTTCGGTGTACGACAACGGCGCGATCTCGGCTCCGGCGAGCGGCACGATCTCGATCTACGACCCGGCCGGCACTGCCATCGTGGACGGCGCCGCCGTCACGGTCGCAGGCTCCAAGGCGACCTACACGCTCACCGCCGCCACCGTCACCGCGTCCTCTTTCGGGATGGGGTGGCGGGTGGAGTGGAGTTTGACGATGGGTGATACCGTCGTCCACGTTTTCCGCAGCGACGCCTCGCTCGTGCGGATCCGCCTCGCCCCCGTCATCAACGACGCGGACATCCTGGCGCGACACCCCGACTGGGCGGCGTTCATCCCGAGCACGACGACGACCGGCTTCGAGGATTGGATCCTTGAGGGCTGGCGCGAGGTCCGCAGCGTCCTAGAGCAGAAGGGACGCCGCCCCTACCTCGTCATCAGCCCGCAGGCGCTGCGCCTCGTGACGCTCTACACGACGCTGTCGATCTTCTGTGTCTCTCAGGCCGGCACGGGTGACCCTGACAACCGCTGGTTTGCCCTCGGGGAGCGCTACCGCGAGGACGCCGCCGACGCATGGAGCAGCCTTACCCTCGTGTACGACGAGGACGACAGCGGCGCGGAGCCGACCTCTGACCGCGTCGGCGGCACCACGACGATGTGGCTGGCGCGGAGCCCCAGCCGATGAGCACCGTCTCATTCTCTGCGCTGCGGGCCGGCATCGCCTCCGTGATCGTCGCCCGCGGGACGCCGTGGTCCCTGGCTGTGGTGCCCTTCTCGCAGTTCGATGTGAGCGACGTGCCCGACGCGATCGGCGCGCTCAACGCTCACGGCGCGTTCGCGGTCGGCCTCGACACCTCGGACGCCGGCACCGACCGGCAGCGCGTCGCCAACGGGACGTGGATCAGCACCCGCGCGATCGTCCGCTTCTTCGCCCGCTACGTGCCGCATGACGGCATCACGAGCGAGGACGCGGCCCTCGACATGGAGCGCACCCTCATCGCCGCCGTCGTGGCGGCTGAGGACCTCGGACACATCCTTTGGGAGTCCTCCTCCCGCACGAGCACCGACACGGGCAATTGGTTTGCCCATGAAGTCGCTTTCAACTGCACCCACCGTCTCGCACTGACCTAGGAGAACAGCATGGCTCTCAACACCGTCCCGATCATTCCCCGCGATGGCACCATCACCGTCACCGATGGGGCTGCGCTCTCCTACACCGTCGCCTACGAGGACGGTGACCTGAGCGTCAGCGGGCTCCGCGCCGGACAGATGAGCACCGAAATCTTCCGCGACCGCGGGATCATGTACTCGTTCCGGCAGATTCAGGAGGAGCCGGTGAGCCTCTCCTTCTCCGCGCACGCCACGGAGATCGCCGACGGGACCGAGCAGACGTTCCTCGACGTGTTCAACAAGACGGGCGCGTGGTCCGCTGCGACCTCGCAGTTGGCGAACTCGGGCGACGTTCACGCCGTCACCGTGACCTTCACGGGCGACACCAGCGGCGGCGGCACGGGCGGCGAGGCGGGGCAGACGATCGTGATCACCTACTTCATCCCCGAGGACTCGAGCTTCTCCGAAGGCGTCCCCGGCAAGTTCAGCGTCAGCGGCTCGGGCGTCCTGCTCGCCTCGGCTGGCATCTCGCGCACCTAGACCATCCTTGGAGGAGGAGAACATGACCACGTTGCCGATCAGCATCACGATCGCAGGCAAGGAGCACCCAACGGCGATGCCGGGCTTCTCCATGCGCGAGGACATCACCGTCGCATGGTCCGAGGCCGGCACCGCGGGCTCGTGGCAGCACAGCCGCCGCGCACTCGCTGCCGCCATCGGGGCATGCACGACGATCCCCGCAGCCTGCGGCGTGACCTACGCCCGAGCGAAGTACGACCCCCTCGGGTTCGGCGGGCACATCTACGACCACCTGCGGGGGCAAGGCGCCTCGACGCAGGAGATCGTTGAGGTCGGCACCCCGCTGATGCTGGCGATGCTGGAGGACTTGTTCCCACGTGAGGAGGAGGTGGCAGAGGCTGCGGGTTTTACGGACGCCGACGAGGACACCTCGACCTGATGGCGATTCGCCTCTCCCTGGAGTACGGGGGCGGTGACGTGAGATGGTTCGAGAACCTGCCGCGGCGAGACAAGGTGGCGGTCCTGGCTTACGAGCGGGCCCAAAACGAGACGAGGGCCGATGCGGCCAGAAAGGCGCGGCAGTGAAACTCATCATCAAAGCGCACTTCGAGCACCTCGCCGAGCAGGCCAGCCTCCTCGTCAACGCCGCAGCCCCGCCCGCGCTCGCTCGGTACGTGGACGCGCAGGCGAAGCGCGCCGAGGGCGAGTGGTATCAGGAGGTCAACCGGCAGACCGGCGAGAGCGGCAAGCTGCGGACGCGGACCTACAAGACCGGCAAGGGGAACCTCCGCGCCAAGGTGGGCAGCGATGCGAAGTACGCGCGCTACCTGATGACGGACAAGCCGGGCAAGCGGGTCCTCGACCGGACGCTCACGGATCCGATGCGGGCCAACGTCGCCGAGGACTTTGCCGCCGAGCTGGCGAAGGAACTCAAGTAGATGCCCAAGAATCCCCGCGTCCCCGTAGACGTAGTCGCGAAAACCGACAAGTTCACCAAGGGCATCAAGGGCGCGACTGCGGTAGCCGCGGGGGCTATGGCCGCGTTCGCTGCTACGTCGGTCGCCGCCGTTGCGGGCATCACCAAGGCGACGATCAACCTGTCGGCGCAGCTCAACACCCTGGCGAAGAACGCCAAGCAGGTCGGCACGTCCGTCGAGGACTTCCAGAAGGTCACCGGGGCGATCGGCCTCATGACTGGCGGCTCGGCCGATGCCACCACGGCGATCCAGACCCTACAGCGGAACATGGCCGACGCCCGCGATGGGACCGGGGAGGCCGCTGAATCGCTGGCTAAGCTCGGGGTGTCGCTGTCGGACCTCGACCCGCAGGACCACGCCGGCAACCTCGCGATCCTCGCGGACGGATTCACCAACCTCCGTGATCCGGCAGAGCGCTCTCAGGTCGCTATGGACATCTTCGGACGGGCCGGCAAGGCGCTCGTCCCCGCGCTGTCCGAGGGTGGTGAGGCTGTCCGTGAGGCCACGGAGCGCATCGCGGCGGCCGGGCTCGTCAGCGCCGAGGCCGCGTTCCAGGCCGAGGTGCTGCAAGACGCGATCTTCGAGGCGGGACGGACGTTCCTCGCGCTCAAGACGGACGCCCTTGCCCCGCTCATGCCGGTCATCACCGGGGTGGTCAACGCGCTGTCGGAGGTGGCGCAGGAGTTCCGCGATACCGGCGCCCTCAAGGCGTGGGGCGAGGAGGCGGAGCGCACGTTTATCGAGGTGGCCCTCCCCGCGATAGCGGTGCTAGGAAGCGAGGCTGAAAAGGCTATGAGTGGCATGGCCGTGTCGTTCGGCCTTGCCGAGGTCGCCACGCTGCGGCTCAAAGTGGCGTTCCTCGCCGTGACCGGCCGGATCGCCAAGGCTGAGGCGATGACATCGCAACTCGGCGCTGCCCAAGCCGAGTTGGACGGGCTTACTGCTGACTTCATCCTGACTCAGGACACATCGATCGGGCGGTGGGAAGCCCTCACGGCACGTATTCGAGACGCCATCAAGGCGCAGTCGGACGCGGCCAACGCGCCCCCCGTCGACGGCCCATCGGGCGCCCCATCCCCTGGGGGCGAGGCCGACCCGGAAGGCGCCAACCGCGCGGACGAGCGGCAGGCACACCTTGAGCGGATAGCCGAGTCAGAGCGCAAAGCCGCCGCCGAGATTTGGGATATTCGGTGGGAGTTGCACCAGGAGATCCTCCGACAGAATGACGAGGAGGCCGAGCGGATCGAGAACCTCCAGCAGAAGCGCCTCCGCGCGCTCGCTACCGGCCTCGCCGCTGCGTCCTCCACGTTCGGCGCCGTCGCCGACCTCCACGGCACGCTGACGGACATTCAGATCGGCAACCTCGAAGAAGGCAGCAAGGCGCAGAAGAAGGCGCTCAAGGAGCAGTGGGAGGCGCAGTCCGCCCTCGCCATCATCAACGCCGCGATTGCTATCCCGCTCGCTATCTCGCAGCAGTTGGCCGGCACCCCCGGCCCGGTGGGCATCGCGCTCGGCGTGGTCGCTGGCGGCATCGCGACGGCCAACCTCGCGGTCGTCATCGCCAAGGCAGCGGCCGGCCCGTCCTTCCACATGGGCGGCGACGTGGGCCGCGCCTCGACCTCCCCCGATGAGGTCAACGCCACGCTGCTCCGCGGCGAGCGCGTGCAGTCTCGTGCCGAGGTGCGGCAGGGCCGCTCCGCCGCCCCGTCCGTCACCGTCTTGCAGGTCGGCTCGCGGACCGTGGACGCCTTCATCGGCGAGGCCCTACGCACCGGGCAGGGCACGACCTACGACAGCATCCGCGGCATGCAGGCGCAGCGCGTCGGGCGTCACAATCCCCACCTGAGGCGATAATGGCGTCCGACGTTTCCAGCACATACCTCCGCGCGCTCGGCATCCCCGATGCACGGCTCACGGCCACCAGCCTCAAGGCGCGTGGCACGACCGGCGACGACAGCAAGTACACCGAGAGCGGCCCGCAGGCAGGCGTCCCCGCGGCGGTGCAGGCTTCCGGCCTGGTGCTGGAGGCTAACGGGGTTCCGTCGCAGGAGGCGCACGTACTCATCACGGCGCACCGTGCGGGTTCGCCGGTCAACGAGGGCGCCGGTTTCATCTGGAGCGACCAGACACTAACCACGCCGGTTGACATGGGGTGGGACGCCCCCAACCTCGTGACCGGCTTCGAGACGCTGCTCTACACATCGACGGCCGTCCACTACACGCCCACGCCCGTGGTGCTCCTGCTCCAGAGCGGCAACCTGATCACAGTCTCGCGCCAGGACACCTCCGGCCTCGTGCCGCTGATCCCGCACTACTACACGACGAAGACCTCGACGTGGGCAGTACTGTCAGCCATCAACCTTGAGGACGCCGCGCCCCAGGGCGGGTGCGCTCTGCTCCAGTTGCCGAGCGGCCGAGTTCTGCTCTACGTCCAGACGGTCGGCAACGATCAGGTGGACTGCCTCTACAGCGACAACGACGGCACCTCGTGGGCCTACTACGCCCGCCGGGTCCTCGACGTGGTGCCAGCCGTCGCCGATATCCAGCGCCTGTCGGCCGAGTACAACGGCGGCGAGGTGCTGCTGATCGTGGAGTGGCACACCGGAGCGGCAGCGCTCAAGGCTGCAGTCTACGGCTCGCGGAACCTCGGGATCACGTTTACGCAGACCGAGGACGAGTGGGCGACGCTGCTCACGGAGGGGCCCGAGTCTTTCCGCATCGTGCCCGCGTCTTCCGGCGCCGGGTTTGTCGTTGGCTACGCCAGCCAGCTCGGCGGGTCGGCTGTGTACTACACGCGCCGCTTCCCCTCAGCATTCACCGCCGCCGACGCCACGACCGCTGTTCAGATCGGCGACGGGCCCTCTGCTGGGGTGTATTCGTCGCTCGCGCTGTTCCGCGCTGACGATGACATCCTCTACAGCATTCGGCACGCGCGGACGAACACGGCAATCGGGGAGATCAAGCGCAGCCTCGACGACGGGCTCTCATGGGACGTCTACGGCCACAACAGCCACGCGCTCAGCCTCGACCCCGCGAGCATCGCCGATCGGCTTGAGTACTGGGACGCCGCTATGGTCGGAGGACGTGTCGCCCTCGTGACGCGCTGGCTTGCGAGCGTGGCAGACGAGGACGCTATGAGTATCGCCGTGGTCTACCTCGGCGGGCACAGCAGCCACACGGCGCCGACTCGGGGCGGGAATACGCAGTACGACGACACCGATCAGGTCAGCTTCAACGCTGTGGGCGTTGGCACCACGCTCGGCGGGCTGTGGCTCCCGATCGAACTGCCCAACAACACAGGGTGGGCATCGTCCGTCACGGGTACCGCCGACCTCGTGAGCCCCGGCGCCCTCGGCCTCACGACGACCTCGAACGTGGCGTACTACTCGCGCACCCGATCCGGCGCCAACCTGTCGAACTTCGGCGAGGTGTGTCTACAGGTGGACAGCGGCGGCAGCACCTCGTCCTCGA
>Ga0114918_10003117_pt1 | contig 14696 bp, 13 predicted proteins | sample LantaG_FD_87015 | JGI IMG/M metagenome (GOLD analysis project Ga0114918, IMG submission 87015) | Deep subsurface microbial communities from Baltic Sea to uncover new lineages of life (NeLLi) - Landsort_02402 metaG | ecosystem: Environmental > Aquatic > Marine > Oceanic > Sediment | place...
AGGCAAGAGTCAAGAATTTTCCTGCCTCCTGCCTCCTGCATCTTTCGTCTTGCATCCTGCATCTTCTGGAGAGCCTGCATGCCATTGCTTGAAGTTCACAACGTTCGCAAGTCCTACCCCGACGGCTGGACATTGGCTGGCGTCAGTTTCACCGTCGAGGAAGGGGAAGTCGTGTGCCTCCTCGGCCCCTCCGGCTGCGGCAAGACGACGCTCCTGCGGCTCATCGCCGGCCTGGAGTCGCCCGATAGCGGTCAGGCATTGGTGGATGGGGAGGACGTGACCCGCGTGTCCCCTCACCTGCGCGGCTTTGGGCTGATGTTCCAGGAATATGCCCTTTTTCCGCACAAGGACGTCCTCGGCAACGTTGCCTTCGGGCTGCAGATGCAGGGGCTAGGCCGTGAGGCAATGGCGGCGCGAGTGGCCGAGGTGCTGGAGTTAGTTGGGCTGGCGGGCTTCGAGCACCGCGACGTGAACCAACTCTCGGGCGGGGAGCGCCAGCGGGTGGCGTTGGCCCGCAGTCTGGCTCCTCAGCCGCGCCTGCTGATGCTCGACGAGCCGTTGGGCGCGCTGGACCGTGCGCTGCGCGAGCGGCTGATGGACGAACTGCCCGGCATCCTCCGGCGGGCCGGCGTGACCGCTATCTACGTCACCCACGACCAGGAGGAGGCCTTCGCTATCGCCGACCGGGTGGTGCTGATGCGGGCCGGACGAGTGGTGCAGGTGGGGACGCCGGAGGAGGTGTACCGGCGACCGGCCTCGGCCTGGGCTGCCCGCTTCCTGGGGCTGACGAACCTGCTGGATGCCCGCATCACCGGGCCTGGGCAGGTCGAGACGGTGCTGGGTGTCCTCCAGGTTCAGGATTCGGGATTCGGGATTCGGGATTCGGGGTTTGCAGCGAGGCTGTTGGTTCGACCGGAGGCAGCGCGGCTGGGCGAGGCCGGCCCCAACGTCCTGTACGGGGTGGTCACGGAGCGCTCCTTCCGTGGCGAGCGCTACCGGCTGGGCGTGCGTCACGCCAGCGGTGTTGAACTGACTTTCAACTTCCCAGCCAGCGTCGCTCTGCCTGCTCTCGGGGAGCCCATCGCCCTCTCTCTGGACCCATGGGCGCTGGCGCTATTCTCGGTGGTGGAAGAAACGGGTTGACGCAGGTCTTCACCTGGAGGTAAGGAGTTGCTGAGGGAAAGAACGCAAACGGTACGTTCGTAGTTGAGCAGAAAGACTGTGAGGCTGACGAAGGAGGAGCAAATGGGCAGGGGGCCTGGCGCTTGGTGCTGGACCTGCCATAAATGGCAAGCCGCTGAGCGAGGCGGGTGGCATGGTGTACAACGTAACTCGGGCTCTCAATCTCGCAGCCGTCGCACTCGTCGAGGGCCAATCGGTGCCCCAGGAAAGTGTATCTAAAAGTGTCCGGTGGTGAACCCTCAGTATATCCTCTCCTTGGCCTCCGGCACGGCAGCAGGTCCCAAGAAACGCTCGAAACTAAAGGGGTTCTCGCTATCCGAGGCTTCGCCTGCAATTAAGTCGGCCAAACGTCTTCCGGCTTCAGGCGCGCCCATGATTCCGTGGCCGCTATAGCCAGTGTTGATGAAAAGCCCAGTCACCAGGGGGCAAGGACCCACAATAGGCATGTGATCCGGAGTGTAGGTATACTGACCGGCGCATAGATTCAGGTTTGATTTTTTCAATAAGCTAGCCGCTTGGTTCCAGAAAGGCGACAGGCGGCCTGCGCTGTGAGGTGATTGGGGATCCAAGACCATGGCCGGGAAGCGCCAATCTGTGGGAACTACCTCTTTGGGCTCCTCGGGTTCCTCCTCAAAGGCCTTGCCCATCAGGGCACCTGCGCCCTCCGGTCTCCAGTAGACCCCAGTGTCGTCATCCGTCGTAAACGGCACACTTCGGGGGACCATGTCGCAGTTGAGTACCGCCAACCTATGCCGGCGCAGCAGGGTGAGAGGAAGCTCTACCCCTGCCAGTCGGGCCACACGTCCGGAGAAGGGTCCTGCCGCCACTACTACTTTCCTGGTCTCTATTGTTCCCCTATCGGTCTTGACGGCGGCAATGCCTGCTGTATCCAACACTACCTCTATGGCCGAAGTCTGCAAAAAAAACTGTGCCTGGCTGCCCTTGACGAAGCCATATAACATCTCATGTACTGAGAGCCACCCATCGCCAGCGCGGTAACGCGCTGCAATTACCTGGGGACTCAGGTAGGGAAAACGAGCCCGTGCTTCATCTCCACTCAAGAGCTCTACATCATTCAATCCGGCCTTGTGCTGAATCTCCACCATTTCCCTATAGGCTTCTGCTCGTTTTGGATCAGTGGTCACATAAAGATATCCTTGCTGGCGAAGATTGATGTCGGCATCGTGAACCCCGACCACTTCGGCGAAGTGAGAAAAAATGTCGAGGCTTCCTAACATCAGGGCTATGTTCTCAGCACTCTCGAATTGGACGCGGAAGCACTCCGTGGAGGAAGCGGTTGTCAGGCAGCCGAGTGCCTCCCTCTTCTCTACCACAACGGTCTTCAAACCCAGCCTGGAGCAAAAAAATGCAGTACACACTCCCGCAAGGCCACCGCCTACAACAACCACATCAGCAGCCCTGGGCAGCTCGCCTTTGAGAGGAGTTATAACCTTACCCACCGCTAACCACCCTTCACTTCACTTCACTTATCCCAGTGGTTATTTCTCAGTCATACCGCGGTCCCGAAAGATCGGGCATAAGCCTCCCGGTCTGCCTCGGCGTCTCCCGTAAGCAGGATATCAACTGCCAACCGAACTGCCAACGTGACAAACCTGGCACAATAGGGGTATAGATCGGGACGCTCAAAACCAAGTTCGTTAAGCACACGGCAGGTATCGCTGCCAGCCTCGGCCAAGAAACGTTCATATAACGCTCTCGTCCGGTCATAGGCTACCAGTTTGCGTGGCGTATCCAATTCAGTGCGGCCCAATTCTACTCCCAAAGCCATGGCCGCAGCCACGAGCGCGCCACAGGTCGCCCGGGCATCCCCAAAACCACCACCGAGGGGAGTGACAGCTCGGAGCACAGCCTCATCCACTGGCAAATTCAGAGCTTGGGTGATTCCCCAAAAGGTGGATTCAGCGCAGTTGAAATTCTCTACGACGAAGCGATGCCGCGCCAACTCTATCGCGCGCTCTACTAATTCTTGCTTGTCCTGATCACCTATCTTGCCCATGTCGATATCCCTTGCACAGGTGGGAGTCTCCTTGCAGTGCCCACCGCTCATAGACCCTTGACCCTTGGTGACCGGGTTAGCCTTTCGCCACCTTCAGGCGTAATCAGAATCATATCCTCAACCTGGGCACCCCCTATTCCTTCCTGTCCCAGCCAAGGCTCTAGGGTTATTACCATTCCCTCTTTTAGCACAACCTCCGCATCCACGCGCGGGGGGATCTCTGGATATTCATGTCCGTCGCTACCTATGCCGTGCCCCAAGCCGCGCCGAAAAGCATCTCCGAAACCCAACTCTGTGGCAATATTGAGTCCCAACCGATCTACTTCTCCGGCTTGCATTCCTGGCCGGATAGTTTGTATCAAGCGATCCTGGATTTCCAGAACGGCCTGGACCAGACGCTTTTGTTGCGCCGATTCCCCACCGGGCAGCACACCCGCTCGGGATATATCCCCATGAAATCCACATGCCTTCACGCCACAGTCCATAAAGAAAATCTCTCCAGGTTGCATTATCCGGCGCGTAGGAATTGGGTACATACCTACCAACCGTGGACCAGCGGCAACGCAGATGGGTGTCCAGAAACTGTCTGCTCCCGCTTTTCGAGCGCGATACAAAACCTCGGCAGCCACGTCCCGCTCACTCACTCCGGGCCGGCAAGTGTTCAAGAAGGTCTTCGCTGCTACGTCAGATATGGCGGCTGTGTACCGGAGCATGGTCAGCTCTTCCTCACTCTTGACTTCGCGAACGGCATCCAGTGACTGCCGAGCATCAACTATTTCCACGTGTGACAGCGCCTGGTGCAAGTTATGGTAAGTGCGAGCGGGCATGAGTCGCTCATTCACAATGCCCAAGCGCCGCACGTCCGACGGCAGGATTTTGGCTATTGTCTCTCCAAAGTCTTTGACTTGATGAAACTCCTCTCTCTCTCTTTCCTTCTCCTCGGGCCGCCCGATCACGTCCCAAAAGTTGTCAATTATCAAGTGGCGGCCAGAGAGCGAAGGGACGTACAGAAAGAAGGCAGAGCCGAAGAGAGTTTCGTAGCCACAAAAGTAGGTGACTGCGCCCGGGACGCGAAACCAGGAGGAGGTGAAGGCCAAGAAAGCATCTAGGTTGGCCTTGTCGAGCTCAACCTCCAGTGCGTTTATACGCCGGTCATATTCCTGATCGGAGAAGGCGGGGACAGGTTTCAATAACTGAACGTCGTCTGGGATAAAAGCATCTGTGGTCATTTGTTCGGTCACTTCTTCAGTCACAATTCTCTCCTTATTCCATGTGAGTGTTATACCTCAATCACCAGATCTTTCGGAAAGTCGGTCAGTTCGTGAACAGTGCTATCGAGGTCAATCCAGAGCACGTCCTCAATGCGAATGCCAAAGCCCCGGTCGGGGTAATATAGCCCCGGCTCGCAGGTGAAGACGTGGCCGGGCTTAAGCACGTCGGTGTTGGTGGGCGCGTCGCTGAAACGCGGCTCCTCGTGTATCGCCAGCCCCAGCCCGTGGCCCACAGTGTGCACGTAGCCAACCTCGGTCTTGCTGTCGCTGGCGACGGTGGGATGTCCACGGCTCTCGAAGAACTCGCAGGTCATCCGCTGGTAGTGCCGTGCCTCGGTCCCCACCTCGTAGGCCTCGATGAGACTCTTATGACATTCGTATACATCCCGGTAGGCCTTCTCGACCTCCGGCGGTGCGTAGCCCAGGCAAAAGGTGCGGGTCATGTCGAAGAAGTAGCCGCCGCCAGCCTCGCGGGGGAAGATGTCGAAGACAATGGTCTTGCCCAACGCGACCACGTCCTCAGGACGGCCCTTGCTGTGGGGGATGCCGGCGTCGCGCCCGATGGAGAAGATGAAGCCCTCGGGATCCTCCAGTCGCTGCTCGGCCAGAAGCCGGTTGATCTCCTCGTGTACTCGCCCGATGGTCAGCGGGGTGTCGCCGGCCTGCACCAGCACCTCGTCCTTCACCCGGTGCGATTTCAGGAACTCGACGGTGCGAGCCACGACCGTACAGGTGCGCCGGCCCATCTCGCGGATGCGCTCGGCTTCGGTGGTATCCTTGGTGGCGCGGGCGGCGTCAATCAGCGTCACGTCGAAGTCACCGTGAACCTCGATGCCCTCCAGGTGTGTATCCAGCGCGTTGAGCAGCACCCAGGCGCGGCCCTGATCCGCCAACCCGTAGAAGCCCACCCGGCCGCTCACACCCAGGTCGGCAAATATCCGGCGGTACAATTCGATGGTCGCGGCCAGTTGATCGCCCGTTTCACGGACGATGCTCCTAAAGTCGTACCGGCTCATGTTCACGACGGCAAGCCCGCTGGCGGCGGCTTCCTCCCGTTCAAACGAAGAGCATAGAAGCACTGGTTCCTCCCCTCGCTTCTTGAGCACGAGGCCGCCGGTCAACCCCGCGCCGTTGGTCATGTAATACATCGCCGGGTTGCCATGTACGGGGCCCCCGACGAGAGCTGCATCCAGCCTACACTCCTCCATCAGGTGGTCCAGATCTTGTTTCATGAGAACGCTCTCCTTTGGCGTTTTAGGTCCTTCCGGTTAGGTTTTCGGCCTGTTCCATCGGATTCTCTATACGGAAATCTCGACACGCAGGTTGTCCAAACTGGCCCCGCCGCGCCGCAAATCCTCCGATATAGCCTTCTGGTCCACCGGGGGCAGTTCCTGGCGGTGAACCGCACCCGTGATTGTCTCCCACATCGGCGTCAGCAGCGTCTGTCGCCCCTGAGGTGTGAGAGAATTGTGTAAGTACCTTTTTGTACCGGAAACTAGATGAAATCGTCCCCTTCACAATAGCTATAAGCCACCTGTCCGTCAACGATTGTGGTCATGGTTCGGGCCTGGTAACTGAAGGGGTGACCGCTCCACAACACTAAGTCGGCATCCTTACCGGTTTCCAGGGAGCCCACCCGGGACCCCACGCCTATGATCTCCGCCGGATTGATGGTGATAGCCCGAAAAGCAACTTCCTCGTCTAGGCCAGCCTTCACCGCTTGCACGGCCAGGACCGGCAGATATTGCGGTGGTAACACCAGAGCGGGAGCATTGGTAGTAAGCGCTACCTTAACGCCTGCCTGCACCAGAGCAGCGGGAGTACGAAAACTCATGCCTCTTTCCTCTTCCCTCATCGGACCTTTGAAACCAGGGCCCCACACCACGGGCACCCGTCGCCGGGCCAAATCCTCGGCCACCTTGTGCCCTTCACTTGCACCCTCAATGGTCAGGTGCAGGCCAAATTCATCGCTGATCCTCAGGGCGGTCCCTATGTCATGCGCCAGGTGGGCATGGACCCTTAGCCTGCTATTCCCCTGGAGAACTTTCAGCAAAGCCTCCATCTTTAGGTCCACCTGTGGCCGAGCACCTTTCTTTTCAGCGTTGTACTCTTCCCATCGGCGCTCGTAGTTCTGGGTGCGCACGAGCCTGTCCCGCAGAAGCGCAGCCGTCCCCATACGAGTAGAAGGGCTTTGCCCTTTGGCTCCATATAGCTTACCAGGCGTCTCCCCCAGGGAAACCATTAGACCCGCGTCATCCAGGAGGATCATCTCAGCAGGATTAGCCCTCGGGATGGTCTTCACTACCACGCTCTGTCCTGCAACGACGTTACTCAATCCGGGACCGGTAAGTACGGTCGTGACCCCACCTCGCAGGGCAAAGGAGAAACTCTCATCCAGGCCATACAAACCATCCCGGGCCCGGAGATGCGGTGTGAAAGGATCGGTACTTTCGTTGTGTTCTCTCCCCTCCTTCCCCATCGCAATCACCCGTAGGCCCAAATATGTATGGGCATCAATCAGACCAGGGGTTATCACCATGCCTGTGGCCTCAAGAACCTCCGCCCCAGCCGGTACCTTCACCTTGGGGCCCAAAGCTACGATCTTTCCTTCCTCCACCAGGATGCCCCCTCCCCGATAGCGTCCCAGGGGACCCATGGTGATTACTTCGCCACCCAATATGGCTAGCATGGCTATTTCCTCCCATCTACCTGATCATATCTGTGGACTACCTTGCCATTCACTATCACCACCTCCACTCGCGCCTGCCATTCGAACGGATGACGGCTCCAGATGACTACATCGGCATCCTTCCCCGTCTCCAGTGACCCGATCCTCTTTCCGACCCCCAAAATCTGGGCCGCACTTATGGTCAGGGCCTTCAGAGCCTCTTCTTGCTCCATCCCTTCTCGCACCGCGATGGCGGCAGATATCGGCAGACTCCATATAGGCACGACTGGGTAGTCGCTCATAAAGGCCACCTTTACTCCCGCCCGGCTCAGGATACCTGGGGCGCGAAACGTAACCACAGGACATTCGCTATAATCACGCAGATGGGGCCAGGGGCCCAGCACCACCGGGACATTGTGCCTGGCTAATTCCGCAGCCAAAAGATGTGCATCGGTAGCATGTTCCAGAACAAGATCAAAGTCGAACTCCTCAGCAATTCCAATTACAGTCATAATATCGTGGACCCGATAGCAATGTACCCGCGCTGGATAACGCTTGGTTAGCAAGTCAGCCAAAGCCTCAAGGTGGAGATCCCTATCACCGGCCTCGTTGTTCGAGCGTTCCTTATATTCCCTCGCCCGTTGCATCTCCTCGCGTAGGATGGCGGCCATGGCCATACGAGTGGTCGGCATCATGTTCCTCTTGGTCCAGGTAGACTTCACCGTGGCACCCCACGCCATCTTAATCCCGGCCGGCTCTCGTAGAAGCATCTCCTCGACGGTGCCTCCCACAACTTTCAATACCGCGCCCTGTCCGCCGATCAGGCTACTGCTTCCTGGGATGATGAAGAGAGTGGTGACCCCGCCCATGAGAGCTTGGCGAAAGGCGGGGTCGGCTGGGTCTATGCCGTCAATAATCCTGGCTTGCGGTGAGCAAGGTTCAGCCGCCCCCCACTCATTAGGAATTAAACCGGCATGAGTATGCGCATCTATGAAACCTGGCAATACCACCTGCTCCGAGGCCTCTATGACCTCTGAACCTGGCGGCACAGTTAACTTTGGACCTCCCAAGGCAACGATCTTGCCGTCCTCAATAAGTAATGTGCCATGTTCAATTGGAGCAGCCGTCACAGGCATAAGCCAGCCATCTACTATAGCTAACACGATCACCCTCCGTCGATTCAGGATGTAGAAGAGTTCAGTTTGCCTTCAGATTGACACTTCCTTAACACAGGGTCTGGGGATCGAGGGCATCCCGCAGGCCGTCGCCGACAAAGTTGAACGAAGTCACTGTCAGAGCGATCAACAGACCGGGAAAAAAGACGATCCACCAGGCACTCCCCATGTAGATGCGCGCTTCCTGGAGCATATTCCCCCAACTCGCCTGTGGTGGCTGTACTCCAAGTCCCAGGAAGCTGAGGCCTGATTCGGCCAGGATCGCACTTGGCACACGCAGAGAGGCCGCTACAATGACTGACCCCAGGACATTGGGGACAATGTGGCGGAAGAGGATGCGAGCCCAGCTCCCGCCCAATGCAGTGGCTGCCAGGACATAGTCTCGCTCGCGCACTGACAGCACTTCGGCACGCACCAACCGGGCAGGCCCCATCCACCCTGTCAGCCCAATGACGGCCATCACGTTTAAGATATTAGGTTTCAGTAGAGTTTGCACGATCAAGATCAGGAAGAAAGAGGGAAAACAAATCATGATGTCCGTGAAGCGCATGATGAGGCTATCCACGAGCCCACCGCTATAGCCAGCCACAGCACCAATGAGAGTCCCTGTACCGATAGCGATGCCCATGGCAACGAACCCAACCGCCATGGAAACCCTGGCTCCATAGAGCGCGCGAGAGAAGTAATCGCGTCCCAGATTGTCGGTGCCGAAGGGATGATCGAAGGTAGGCGGCGTAGGTTCCCCACCTGCGCTGAGATCGATAGCGGCGGGATCATAAGGGGCGAGGACGGGGGCAAACACGGCAGCGATGATCAGAATCGTCAGAATGAAAAGCCCCCATACGGCTACCTTGTGACGCATGAAACGAGCGATGGCCAGTTGAGATGGCATCTTGGCCCGGTGCATGGAACTGACTTGCTGAACTCTTGGAAGTGCCGATTCCAATTCATCAGTCATAGCGGATCCTCGGATCAGCGACGGCGTACAGGATGTCCGCCAGAAGATTGCCAGAGACGAGCAGGATAGACGATAGCATAGTCACTGCCATGATAACGGGATAATCGCGCTGAAAGATGGACTGTATTCCGAGTCGCCCCATGCCGGGCCAGGCAAACACGGTCTCTATCAGAAAGGACCCATTCACCAGGCTAGACAGAGAGAAGCCGAGCCAGGTGATCACTGGTAGCAGGGCATTGCGCCAGGCATGACGAAAGAAGACAATGCTCTCTGGCAAGCCCTTGGCTCGGGCAGTGCGCACATAGTCCTCATGCAGCGCCTCCAGCATACTGGCTCGCTGATAGCGGAGCCAGCCCCCTATGTTGAGTATCACCGACGTCGCCACCGGCAATATGTAATATCGGGCAGTCTGAAGAAAACGTCCTTCCGCCGTTTCCGCGATGTCTTGCAGTGGTGCCATCCCACCAGCCGGTAGCCAACGTTGTCCAACGGCGAAGATGTTAATCAGCATGAGCGCGAGCCAGAAGCTAGGTAGCGAGAAGCCAATAAAGGTCATAACAGAAACAGTCTGGTCGAAGAGGGAATTCTGATAGCGAGCTGAGAGCACCCCCAGAGGCAAAGCGATGGCCAGGGTGATAACCAAGCCTATTACACTCAGACGCAAGGTGTTCAGTATACGCTCGCCTATGATCTGAGCCACAGGCCGACGGCTGATCAGGGAGTAGCCCATGTTGCCCCGCAACATGTTTCCCAGCCAGCGCAGGTATTGGACATATACAGGGGCATCCAGACCCATCTGGTGGCGCAGGTACGCTTCCTCTTCTGGAGACAGATCGTCCACGCCACGACGGTCTGTCATCGTCATCAGCGGGTCACCAGGCGCGAAATACATCACGGCGAAGGACAATATGGAAACGGCAAGAAGCAACGGAATAATCGCCAGCAAGCGACGGATGATGTATTTGGTCATAGGAGCACCTGTTGGAGGCATGGTGGACGGCGTACACCGTCCACCATGCCGACATTGACTGGCTTACTCTGTGATTTCGAGTTTCTCGGAGAAAAGGGCCTGATAGGAAGTGCTATCCACACCGCGCATATCATCAGGTAATCCCTTGAGGTGTGGATTGACCAGCAAACCGACGCTATAGAAGACCGTGGGGATGTAGGGCATATCATCCAGCGTGAGTTTCTGGATCTCAGCGTAGATAGCCTTTCGCTTCTCCAAGTCAGACTCGACCACTCCCTGGGCGAACAGTTCGTCGACACGCTCGTTGACGTATCCGAAGAGGTTGCGCCCACCTTGCGAGTGATAGACCACGCGCAGGTCGTCCGGGTCCAACGGGCTGGGTGTACCAGTAAAGCTGGCCTCGACGACTTCTGGATTTCCGCGCGCCTCGCGGAAGGCGGATGATTCCAGGAGCTGGATCTGCATATCAATGCCTACGTCCTTGTACCAGGCCTGGGTCACCGTCAACATATCCTGTGCCGTTTTCCAGCCTGTCTGGCCGATCATGGTGAAGCTAAGATTTTGCCCATTTTTGTCCACAAAGCCGTCGCCATCCGTGTCCGTCCAACCGGCCTCTTCCAGCAACTCCCTGGCCATATCGGGGTCGTAGGTGTACTTGGTTACATCCTGGTTATAGAAGCGGGACGTAACGCCATACGGGCTTATGATGTTATAGGCGGGTTCTGAGCCGTCGTAGACTTTTGTCAGGGCGTCGCGATCCAGGGCATAGGACATAGCCTGGCGGACCTTGACGTCGCCGAAAGCGGGTACCTTCGCCGGGTTCAGCCACAGGTACATGATGCCGCCCGGCAGGCTCCAATAGGCTTTGTAGTCATTTTCGGCCGCCCATGCATGATCCGTCGGCTCCTCGCTCTCGACTACGTCTATCTCGCCGGCCTTAAGCGCTGCTACGGCTGCTGCCGAGTCCGGAATCAGCCTCACGATCACAGCCTTGCAACCCGGTTTGCCGAGGTAGAAGTCATCGTTGGCCACGAAGGTCATGTGGTCGCCAGGCACCAGCTCCTTCCACATGAAGGGACCGGTCCCCACAGGGTTCTGATTGAAGGCTGCCGTGTTGATATCTGGCTCGTTCTCAAGCAGGTGCTTGGGCACAATCTGGATGGCAGGGATCTTGTAGATGAAAGGTGCATAGGGCTCCGGGAGAGTGAATTTCACGGTGTAGTCATCCACGGCCTCGCATGTCACATTCTCCCCGGCTACTTGCAGATTGTCTCGCAGGCCGGTCTCGGTGTCGGGGTCCAGTATCGCGGCCACGGTAAACGTCACATCGGCAGCGGTAAAGGGCTCGCCGTCGTGCCACTTCACGTCCTCGCGCAGGTAAAAGGTATAGGTCTTGCCGTCCGGCGAGATGTCCCAGCTCTCTGCGAGCCTCGGCACAGGGTTACCTTCTGCATCCAGGCGATAGAGTGGGTCGAACATGTACTCCAGGAGCTGAGATCCGGTCACGATAGGGTTGCCATGTTCAAATGGCCAGTATGCGGCGTAGCGATAGGTCCCGCGCGTGTCAGTCGCCGGGACGGGTGTATCCGTCGGTGGGGATTCTGTGGTAGGGGCCGTGGTAGCGGCCGTCACCGCTGCCGGTGGCGAGGTTGGCGTAGGGGGGGGCTCAGATGGGCTACAGGCCGTTACTAGCAGCGCTACTGCTAGCAACAAGGCAAATATTGAGAGAACCCTCTTGCTTTTCATTGTTCAATCCTCCTCATGTTGTCTCATCTGGTGGCGCTTTGCGCCGACTACAATTCTCTTCGAATAGGGGAACCTCACTGTTCGTTCAGATTCTCCTCCTTTCCTGGTCTTCGGCATCTTTGGCTCTCACCGAGAAATTGAGACGCTCTCAGGCGAACAAAAAGGCTGATTCATGACCACGATGTGGCCATCAGTCACAAGCGATCCGTTCTTACCTACCGTAGTCGTGTTGCTTCTCCTAACACTTATTTGTCCAGGACTTCAAGAAATCTCGCAATGTCTTGTTCATTGTTGTAACCGTGAGGGGAGACACGGATGTATTTCTTACCACGAGCATCCCAACGACAGGAGACAAGGACTTTTTGCGCGGTCAATTTGGCGTATGTGGCATCAGCATCAGGCACTTCAAAAGTGACAATGCCCGATCGGTGCTGAGGCTCCAGGTTGCTGAAGATAGAGTACCCGCGCTTCTGCAATTCCTCGATGAATAGATCGGTCAGTTCTAAAACGCGGGTTTCTATCTTGGCAATACCGACCGCCGTAAGCATCTCCACAGCCGCTTTAAGGCCGGCGATGCCTACACCGTTTGGAGTACCGATGTGAAATCGGTCTGCGTTGGACAGGAACGTCATATCATAATCCAGGTAGTCATCCTCGTTCGCTACTCCCCCCGCCCCGGTGAGAACGGGATGTACATCGGTAATGACTTCGCGCCGGCAGAACAAGAAGCCCTGCCCCTGCGGCCCAAGTAACCACTTTGGGCCGCCAGTGGCCAGGAAGTCAATCTGATAGACCCTGACATCCATAGGGATAACTCCCAGAGACTGGATCGCATCCACCACGAAATAGATGCCGCGCTGCCGGCAAAAAGCACCCATAGCCGCCAGGTCAGTGCGGTATCCACTCAGGAATTCCACGGTACTGACAGCAACTACCTTGGTGTGTTCAGTGACGACAGTCTTGAGAACGCCTACATCCAGTCCGCCCCTCCGGTGGGGGATAATACGAACCTGTACCTCTTTTTGCGCCAAGTTCATCCAAGGATAGACGTTCGCCGGATACTCCATGTCGGTCAAAATGACCTCATCGCCTGGTTTCAGGGGTAAGCCATTAGCGACCATGCTAATGCCGGTGGCCGTATTCTCGACGAAAGCAATCTCGTCGGGCGAGGCGTTGACCAACGCGGCGATAGCGGATCGAGCATCCTCGAAGGATGAAATCAATTCATCCCGATACTTGGGTCCGTACTGACGATGGAAGAGGTAGTTCTCCATCGCCTGCACAACGCAGATGGGCAAAGAAGCAACTGCAGCGTGGTTCAGGAAAACGTATTCGCTGACCAATGGGAATTGAGCTCTGAAATCGCCAAAGTTCATAATACTCAACCCTCTTCAGGCTTCTCCTTACCACTAGCATAAGCTACCATCTCAATCTCGATGGCCACATCCATGGGCAACTGATTTACCTCTATCGTGGAACGCGCAGGTGGATCGTTGGGGAAATACTCACCGTATACCTGATTGATGCTGGAGAATTGTCTCATGTCCTTGATAAAGAGAGTAGTCTTTACCACATCAGCGAATGAGAGATCCGCAGCAGCCAACACAGCCTTGAGGTTCTCTAACACGCGCCTCGTTTGGACCGTTATATCTCCCTTCACTATGCGTCCGGTCTCAGGATCAATGGGAATCTGCCCGCTGGTAAAGATGAAAGGGCTGACACACACAGCTTGAGAGTAGGGTCCAATTGCAGATGGAGCATCCTTTGTAGCGATGATCTTCTCGGTCATGTACTTCCTCCTTTGGAATTTGGAATTGCTCTATTGCTCCTCAGTCTCTTGGCTTCTGATTTCATCCAAGTAATTGTAGATTGTGTAGCGGGAAACGTCCAAAGCCTTTGCTACTTTCGCCACCGCTCGTCTGACGAGAAAGATACCCTGCTCGTCCAGTTGCCTCACCACCCTGAGTTTATCTTCTTTCTTCATCAGAGTGACCGGAATCCTCTGCTGCTCAATGATTTCCTCTATGTTGGAGCGCAGCATTGACTCTACATCATGAGTGAACGTCTCACGAGTCTCACCATCAAGAGGCTCCGTTTGACAAAAGCTATCAATAGCATGCCTCGCTACCATCCATTTGGTAATGTCAAAGTTGATGCAGAGGCAGCCAATGACTTCCCCCTTCTCATCGCGAATGAGAATGGTGGAGGATCTAAGTTCCTTACCATCAGAGGTGCGGCTGTGATAGTTAATCAAATCTTTCTTCAACTTGTCTCGGCGCATAAGACGCAAGACTAGATCCGTAAGAGGAGCTCCCACTTTGCGACCGGTCACATTTCCTGCTATGGCGATCACTGAATCCTGAGGATGGCTCAATTCGTGCAGGACAACCTCAGTATCATCGCCTAAAACCTTGGCCAAACTAGGAACAAGATATTTCAAGATTAATAATATGGGATGGATAGATGTTGGATTGTCTGACATTTCACCCTTTCTTGAAGTTGAGCCAGTCTCTCCGTCACCTCGATGATCTCGGGATGGTTCCCCAATTTGTGATCAGGGAGGGAATTATTCGCGGGCATAAACGATTTGGACTTTGGACAAGTGAAGACCGCTGGTCGTAAGTAGATCGGCCAGCCAAAGGCGAGTTTGAACGTTAACAAGCAGTTTCAGGCCGGTTTAGAGGCTTTTGAGCCCTTCTTGATGACCGG
>Ga0114918_10003120_pt1 | contig 14691 bp, 12 predicted proteins | sample LantaG_FD_87015 | JGI IMG/M metagenome (GOLD analysis project Ga0114918, IMG submission 87015) | Deep subsurface microbial communities from Baltic Sea to uncover new lineages of life (NeLLi) - Landsort_02402 metaG | ecosystem: Environmental > Aquatic > Marine > Oceanic > Sediment | place...
ACACTGAATCTTCCGACAGTCAGACTGTATTTTCCGTATTCTCCACTTGCGAATTTATACAACAACTCGAAAGGCGGCCAGCAATATTTGATGAAGCCGGCTAATACTCCCGTTCCTCCCGGCTGTCGCATGGAAACCAGCAGCAAACTCACGATGAAGTAGCCGGTGACGACCACGGCAAACAGGAGCAAAGAGTTGTAGGCCCGTCCTACTACGATAGAAAGAGAAGTTGACAGTGCCGCACACGTATTGAACAGCAGCCATGTTGCAAGAAGCCACAAGCCGAGATCCTCCGTGCTGCCTTTGCCCGTAAAAAAATGAAGGACTAACACGATGCAGCCGGCCAGGATGAAGTTTACGGCGGCTTGCAGCGACAGTCCCAGCAAGCGGTAAATATACAGTTCGCCAATCCAGAAAGGCTTGGTGACCAGAACGCATATTCGCCCGGAGGAGATATCATCACCGAAAATGCCTGCACTCAGTGCCATGGGAAGAAAGAAACCACCCCAGATAAAAATAAACCGGCCGAATTCTTCTCCACTCGGAAGAAACAGCCACCAGAAGCTGCCGTATAATACCAACCAGACGATGTGTACAATCCAGATATAGCCCTTCCTACAGCACGTCTCTTTCATCAATTCGTACGCTCTCATCGACTAATTCCTCTCGTTGTACAATCGCAGGAATACATCCTCGATATCCTCAATATCCTCTCTTTGCAGCAGCACACCTGTGATTCGGGCGCCGCCTTTTACAAGACCGGCGACGATATCGGGCACTTCATTATCGTCTCCGACGGCAATCACCAGTTCTGTTTCGGAACTGCTGAGAAGTTTAGACGGCGGCAATAGTTTTTTTGCGATCTGATTTCCATTCGATACAAGTTCCACGCGCAGCCTGCCGACCTGGCCGGCGGTAATCTTCTCGCCGAAACTGACAACTTCTCCGCGGTACAGGAAAATATAATCTTTCGTAAGCTTCTCCAGCTCTCCCAGACGGTGGGAGCTTATCACGATGGCGGTGCCCGCGTCGCGAAGCTTCTTTAGCAAATCTCGAAGCTGGATAATACCAATCGGATCGAGCCCGTTGCTGGGCTCGTCCAGCAGCAGAAAACTTGGATTGCTCATCAATGCTATCGCCAAAGCCAGGCGTTGTTTCATGCCCTGAGAAAAGTCCGAGCACGGCCTGTCGATATACTCATCCATCTGAAGCTGCTCGGTCAATTTGTCTATCTGGGCGGTAATAGCCTGCCCGGACAAGCCTAACAGCGCCCCGTGATATCTCAGGGTATCCCAAGCGGAATAGCGGCCGAGAAATGCAGGGTGCTCCGGCATGTAACCCAGTCCGCTTCGGGCTTCGATGGACCGTGCCGGATGTCCGCAGACGCTCACGCGACCTTCTGTGGGGAAAATCAGTCCTGCCATCAGGTTCAGCAAAGTCGATTTTCCGGCGCCGTTCGGACCGATCAAACCGACAATCTGGCCTTTGGCCACAGATAGCGAGATGCTCTGCAGGGCACAAACGTCTTTCGACCGGCCGGCCAACAGTTTTCTGAACACCTTTGTCAACTGCTCACATTCTACGACCATTGTTTGCTTGTTATCGTTATAAATCATTTTTTTGTTCGCTTCTTAAAATCGTGATTCATGCCAATGCGATTGTTCCGCCGAAGACGAGATTCAGGCCTGCTGTCAGTTCTTTAAGCTGGGCCTTTTGCTTTGCCAGTTCATCCTTGCCGTTGCTGGTGATGGAGTAGTATCGTCTGTTTCGGCCGGTTCCGGCTGTTTCCCATTTGCCCTTGACCAGTTTCTTTGCCTCGAGATTGTACAGCAGCGGGTACAGAGTCCCTTTGCCGAGCGTCAAAATCTCGCCGCTCCGCTGTTCTATCGCCTGGCTTAGTTCGTAGCCGTACATCTGGCCGCCGGAAAGTATCTCCAGCACAACAACCGGGGCTACACCTTTTAACAACTGACTTTCAAACTTCATTGCAATCTCCCTTAAAGATTATGATTTCAAAGATTTAACATAAACATCTTCTGTTTAGCTTTGCATATTATGTAATGCAAACTATGTAATGTCAACTAAAAAATAAAATTTTTTAGATTTTTTTGGAATGTTAAAATGTTATCCTGAGCCTTCCGTTATGTAAGATACAGTCGTTGCTCAGAAAAGAAGAAAATATCTTCTTTTTTACATACACCGAATACTTCGTCGGGGATAATGATAAGTTTTAATCCGCACACCAGCCTTGAATGGACCAGCTCCCTGATAAAATTTAGAAAAAAAACGTTACACTCGGCATCAACAGTGGCACCTAATTATAGTTTGTACCGATTAGTTCTCCAAGGAAGGAGGCGGTATAGTGTATTGAATACACTACGAAGTAAGCCCCTGTTTCAACCATCCCTCTCCTCCGTGGAGCAGGGGCTTTTTTTTCGATGCTTCTATAAATAGCACCGCAGCCCTAATTCTTGTCCATCCACAAGTTATAAGCAATATTTGAGGCCAATTATCCTTGACTTTTGTACCCATGGGAGGTTATCATTATTGTGTTTCTTAAATACCTTCAACCTAATGGGACAACAAGGGCCGGTCGTTTCGTTTTTTTATGGCAGTGCCTCTGTGTATAGGGCGTTCGATATACTGAAAGTTTTTTTGAGGATGGCAGAATGGCAAACAGAAGTTTTGCAATTTGGGCATTAGCAGCGGTGGTTTGGCTGACTCCGGGTATTTCAAGCGCCGACCTGGTCGGATATAAGGCAAAGCATTCGAGTACTAACCTCACAATTTCTTCAATCGCGGAGAAAATACCTGCTGCTCCAACCATTATTAGTTACTTGATGCAGTGGAATGGGATTCTATCCAATCGACCTCAGACCGAACGTAAAAAGCCAATACTCGGCGAAAAGCACGAACCCATACTCTGGGCGATGAACGCCGCTGCCCAGGCGTACTCCTCACAGGGTCAATATGATCAGGCGGAGTCGACATACCTTAAGATAATCGAGATGAGCGGCATTCTGTTCGGCGAGAAGAACACAAAATCACTGGCCTACAAGGCCTCCCTGGGGGTATTTTATGCCGAGCATGCTAAATATGACAAAGCAGAGCCCCTGCTGAACGAGGTGTTGCAGGACAGGCGAACTCTGCTGGGTGAAAAGAACCTGGCAACGATTAGCTCGATGAGCGACTTGGTAGTTCTTTACGCGGCCCAGGGCCGATATGAGCAGGCACAACAGCTTCTGACCAACGCTGTGAAGATCGGACGCCCGCTGCTCGGTGATAATCATCCAATAATACTAAGTTTTATTAACAGACTGGCTGTGATATATAGAGACCAGGGTCGTTACGACCAGGCCGAGAAACTTTTTGTCACAACGCTGGAGAGCAGGCGCACCAAGCTTGGGGCCGAACATCCCGACACAATTCAATCTATGAATGATTTGGGCGTGTCTTACACAAGGCAAAAACGCTACTCTGATGCAGAACCTCTTCTTAAAAAGGCGATTGAGATCAGAAGCACGCAACTTGGCGAAGAACATCTCGCCACGTTGGAATCCATGCACGAGCTTGGCGTACTTTATGCAAGCCAGAATCAGTACGAACAAGCAGAGCCGTTGCTCCTCAAGGCATTCGAGGGCAGGGAAAAGCGGCTAAGTTCGAACCATCCGGCCACTTTGGATTCGCTGGGCCGTATAGTTAAGCTTTACGAGGCCTGGGACAAAACCGAACAGGCAGAGCAGTGGCGGGCAAAGACAACTCCCGGTGAAAGTCCGAAATAGTCTTCACCAGGCCTTGATAATACTCTGTCATTCCCGCGCAGGCGGGAATCCAGTTTTTTCGCTCTGGGCCCCTTGCTTTCACAGGGGTGACATTTTCGCTACTTGCTTTCCGAAACAGAAACGAAATAGTCTTTACCAAGCCTTGAGAGAAGTTTTTAAACACCGAAAAGCCCATCGTTTTATTCCAGATTCAGCAGGCATAATGTGAAATTATTTTTGCCACCCTGCAATAAACGCCCCAAATGGCGGTCTACTCAAGAAAAATACGTAGTCACCACAATAGATTTGCATTTAAAGGACGGCTATAATTACAGGGGATTTTTATTTTCGTATAAGCCCCTGCCGGCCTTCCTTACCAAAAACCACTAAGGCAGGGGCTTTATTTATGGTCCCATCCAACTTTATACCAGTTTTAATTAGTTATTGCGCCACACAGTCATTCCCGTGAAGGCGGGGATCCAGTTTTTGTTCCATCCCGAGTCTTTGCAATGAGTAAATCACTGTCATTGAGCAATATTCCATTACTACAAGCACAATTATTAAATTCAATTGGTATCACTTCGGCCTTAGAGCCGCGTTAACGTCACGCGAAACAAAAATAATTTTTTTTCATATTTCCTTTGACCTGTCTGTCATAAATAGCTTAGAATATACTCGGTTTTTGGTTCTTTTATGATAATGGTAAGGAAGGCTCGTAGTATCTCTAGCCGGGTTTCCCCCTAAAAAGATTATTGTTCTGTCGGTGCCCAACGTGGGCAAAGGCGTAACCGCCCCGCGGTCTGTCAGTGCGCTTTGTGTAAAGAAGATGGGACGAATAGGAGGCCTGGCTTGTAAGTGATAGGGCGTATCCGGATTCATCATCTGGAGAGATGTCTATTGCAGCCTGATGAAAAGTAAGGAGGTCGTTGAATGAAGAAGAAACTGGATTTCTCCGGAAGTGTGTTCTGGAGAGGGATATTTTTAACGGGGGATAATAGAAGGAGGCATGAATAATGAAAAGAAAGATTATAGTACTTATGATTCTTTTGGCTGTCGTCGGTACGGTTAACGCGGCGACCGAAGCAGAGAAACGGGCGGCCATCGATGCTGGCTTAGCTTATCTCGCTACAACACAAAATGCGAATGGCTCATTCGACGGCGGCGGTATCGATTATCAGCAAGCACAAACCGGATCAGCCGTGTTGGCCTTTTTGGAGGAAAAGCCAAACTGGGGTGCCAATGCCGCCGCGTATCAGGTAGTGGTGGATAAAGGCTTGAACTTCGTACTCAGCAACGCTTCCATTGTAGGTATCGGACCGCAGCCGGCCGGTAATCCCGATGGTGATGGCAACGGCATCGGTGTGAAGCTCTATCCTGGCGGCTCAAATAGCAGAGACACCTATGTGACGGGCATTTGTTTGCCTGCAATTGCAGCTTCAGGCACACCGAATAAGGTAGTCACAGCAGGACCTCTGACTGGTATGACTTACAAGCAAGTGGTGCAGAATGTGATCGATTACTATGCCTTTGGCCAGACAGAACCTGGTTCGACTATGCAGGGTGGCTGGAGATACTATGCGAATTATGGAGATTCCGACCAATCCACTACTCAATGGCCGGTAATTGCCGGCGCGTACGCCTCGAAGATGGGCGTTTCTTATCCAGCTTATGTAAGTAGCGAGTTGGCTAATTGGACCAATAATATCCAGTATCCGGATGGCGGTGCTGGATATTATCCTGTCAATTATGGTACACGCTATGGTGAGATGAACGAGACCGGTGCCCTGCTCCTCGAGCAGGATTTCCTGGGTTTGGCCCTTAGCGATCCGAAGGTTCAGGCGGCTCTTAATTATATCAATCAGGGTTGGAAGTGGGCCTTAGGTTCAGGTGGTGCGTATGATGGGAATATCGGTCATCCCTACGCCATGTGGGCCGTCTATAAGGGCCTCCAATTGACGATCGGACTGGATGATATGACGACCATTACCAATCTGAATCCCGATCCTGGTGATGTAGATAATCCGAATCATGGTTACAACTGGTGGGAGGATTATTGCGAGTGGCTCGTGTCTAACCAAAATGGCAACGGATCTTGGAATGGGTACAGTAGCTGGGGCATGGGGCTTGCGACGCCATGGTATATCAACATCCTTGCCGCCACAAAGATCCCTGATGTTAATGTCCCCGTTCCGGGTGCATTCTTGCTTGGCGGCATTGGTTTGGCTTTTGCCTCTCGGAAGTTGCGAAGACGTAAAGAGTTGTAAGAGTACTGTTAGAGTTAGAAGTAGAAGTGTAATTTCAAAAAAGGGCTGTGAGTATTATACTCTCAGCCCTTTTTCTAAACTCGCGGTGGTTTTCTAAGATGACTCGCGCAATCTCATAGAGCTATCCGAAAGATACCTGCCGTATGCAGAGGATGTACAAGTCTTATCTTGCCATTGTTTTTGATTATATCCTCCTAACCTTAATTTTGGCCATTTTAGCCGATTTTCCCTCACAGCCGCCATGCAAAAAATCCAAAGCCGGGCGAATATGGGAATATTCGTGTTTTTTTCCTGTTTTTGCAAAAACATCTTCTTTTTGACAGTTTTACTCTTGACATTTTTAGCTAAAAATGTTAATATAGGTAATGTTGATGAGAGTGGATATACTTACCTATTTTACTACCGAAGCTTCCGCTCCCACATAAATAGTATCTTATATTATCATCAGGGCTAAGGTGTGAATATAGAGGAGGTGATTTCATACGCCGGCAAGATGAAGATTTTAAGAAAATTACACACATTTTATTTCGTGAGGAGGACTAAAATATGAAAAAGTATACAACTTGTATAGTGATTTGTTTACTATTGTTCTCAGTTAATCATGCAAATGCGGATCTGACGCTAACGGCAGTTGATGGAGACTGGAGCAATCCTGTAGGACCAGGTACTTCAATATCTGGAAACATCATCACTATCGACGGCGTTGGGACTGGATATGGTAATGCGTTGCAAGACCAGATCCGTTGGGGTAACGCCGCAGAAAAAAGTGGCTTAGGCTTCACAGGGAGTGCACCACCGGATTTGACTGTTGTAAACGGGAATGCATTTCAAATTGGGCAATTGGCTCACTTCAATAACCCGATTCCTGCGGGCTCAGAACTAACGTCAGTGGACTTAACTGTTGACATGGTTTTCCTGGGGGCTGCAGTGCCCAAATCCTTTACATTCACGCTTCTGATTGATGAGACGCCCAATACAAGTGATGTTGCTGCAAGTGCTGACATTATCAGCTTTCCCAGCTCTTACGCAGATGAGACGTTCGACATCGGCGGAATGTTATATACATTGCAGCTTCTGGGCTTTGGCAATAACCCGAGCAGCCCTCTTAGCTATTTCTCGTCGCCGGAAGGCGGTATAAATGAGACTTTGCTGTGGGGCCAGATCGTTCCCGTACCCGTGCCGGGTGCTCTTCTGCTTGGGATGCTCGGCTTGAGTGTAGCTGGAGTCAAATTGCGTAAACGTGCATGATAGACCCGGACCAGATGGGTTGAAAAGAAACCTAAGATTCATGGATCAACACGGCTATGAGTATCATGCTCTCAGCCCTTTTTCCATTTTCTGTCCGTCAGGGCATGCTTACTTGGAGGTGAGGCTTCGACTGAGCCGAGATCAAGTCATCTACACAACATGATGGATGTGGAGTGTTGTGGTCCCAGAACATTTTAGCGATTCGGTACATCTACGTCTCCAGCGATTATTTAGGTTTCCAGGCTGGCCGGCTGCCGTCTATAGCGCACTGGTAGCGCAGGGCTTCGACGACGTGAGGATTTGAGCCGTCGGGCCTGACAACCCACACGGGGCGTTTGTCGCCACGTTTTTCCCTGTATGTCTTTTCCATCAGCTCCTTGTCATGCCAGAAGGCGTTGTCGGTCACGCGCATGGAAATCCACTTGCCGTCGGGCGACCAGGCCGCGGGGCAGGTTATCATGCCCAGGTGTGTTAATTGCCGCACGTTTGTGCCGTCGGCATCGCAGAGAAATACGCACCATCCTTTGCCGTCGGTTTCCGTGAAGGCGATTGTTTTTCCGTCGGGCGAGAAGCAGGGGTAACGCTCCTCGGAGTTGGGGCTTCGAGTCAGGTTGGTTGCGTCCCTCGTATCCGGATCCATAAGGAAGATTTCGGTTTCTCCAGTGCGAACCGATGTGATGAGGAATTTATGACCTGCTAATTCTCCGGCATATATCGCAGGGGATATCATCAGCAAAACGAGCAGGGCCGGGATTGGCATAAAATGGATTATCTTATATCTCATATCTTGTCACCTCCTGATTTATGGGAATCTTCACTTTCTGCATTTTTTGAATCATACTGATTTTATTTGTTCGGCCGGGAAAGTAAAAGAGTATTTCCATATTCGATTGAGTGGCCGGTTACTGCCGGGACAAGGCAGTTAAAGGGGCTAAAGGCCGCGCTGCGTTCCGAATGAAAATCAACGAAATCAATTCTTTCTTGCATACTAAGCAAGAATCTCTAATATATCGCTATGCAGAAGTTTCTTAACAGGATAATTTGCGGCGATTGTATAGAGGTTCTGGGCAAGGTCGATGAACCTTTTGCCGACCTTATCTTTGCCGACCCGCCGTTCAATATCGGCTACAAGTACGACAAGTACTACGACAAGGTCAAAAAGAAAAACTACATCGCCTGGACAAAGGATTGGATGAGCGCCTGCAAGAAGGTCCTTAAGCCGCACGGCTCATTCTACATCGCGATAGGCGACGATTACGCTGCGAACGTAAAGATCCTCGCCGACGAGCTTGGCCTGATTATGCGAAACTGGATAATATGGCATTACACCTTCGGCCAGCAGATGAAAACCAAATTCGCACGGGCGCACACGCATATTTTTTACTTCGTAAAGGATAATAGCAAGTTCACCTTCAACGATCATTCGGCACGTGTAATATCTGATCGACAGAAGATATATCAGGATAAACGTGCTAATCCTGAAGGCAAGATGCCGGATGATGTTTGGGATGAATATCCACGATTGTGTGGTACGTTTAAGGAACGACTTGACTTCCCGTGTCAAATGCCGGAAAGTCTCCTGGCACGTATAATTCGCGTTAGCTCAGATGAAGGGGATTGGATTTTAGATCCTTTCAATGGCTCGGGCACTACAACAGTAGTGGCTCATAAGTTGAATCGGATATATACAGGGATAGATATTTCTCAGAATTATGTAAAGGATTCGGAAAAACGAATTAGAGAATCTGAAAAGCTGCCAATTGAGGGCGAAGGCAAACAGGAATGGAGTGAACATCTCGAAGCGGAACTCAAATGGTTATACCATGAAAACAAAGTTCCAACTGAGCAACTAAAAGATGATCCTGACTTATTAATATTATTTTCTGGGAAGTTTAATAAACGTGTATGCAAAGAAGGCAATCCATTCCAGCCGAGACAAATTATTAAACACCTAATACAGATGAGAAAAAGTGCTAAACTTGGACCTTTGCGAGGTCATCCAATTCCAATAAAGTCAAACAGATTGAAGAGGGAGAAAAAAAATGGCAAATTGGGGAGAGTCCGAAATAGAGAGCCTTAAGCTCCTTTATATAGAATTTAACATACCAAGTGACCAAATAATAAAAGATAAAAATATTTTAGAAAAATTTACGATATTGTTAAACGCGGAACTCAAACAAAACGAAGATTTTGCTCCGAAACAAGTTGCGGACGAACTTCTTAAACTACGAAAAAGCGGTAAATTACCACGTATTAGGAAATAGGCCGTAGCGACTGCTTTAAAGGATTTGACCGGTTGAAAAATATACGGATGAAAAAAAATCTGCTTGTTGCCCTGCCGTTTATCGGCACTGCTGTGATGCTGACGGTGATTCAGGCTCCGATAGGCCTGGCGCCGCTGGCGTGGGTGGCGTTTGTGCCTTTTATTATTGCCTGTTCGCCGAAGACCAGGCCTCGGCGATTATTTCTTTTCGGCTTCGTTATTTCACTCTGTTACTGGCTGGGAAATTTGTACTGGGTCGCCCCGGTGACGATTGTCGGCTGGCTTTTGTTCTGCCTGTACACGGCGCTGCTGTGGCCCGTGCTGGCGCTGTGCCTGCGTTATTGCCGGACGAAGAAAGTGCCGCTGTTTTTGGCGGCGGCGATATTAATCGTCGGCATCGAGCGGATGCAGGGCTTCTTTTTGGGCGGTTTTTTCTGGCGGTTTCTGGCCCACAGCCAGTATAAAAACGTTACGCTGATTCAAATCGCCGACATTTTCGGCGCCGGCGGTGTTTCGTTCCTGATAGCGATGGTCAACGGCCTGCTGGCTGAGTTGATCGTGGCTGTCCGCCAAAAGAAGGGTTTTACGCTGGTTCAGTTTGCCGGCACGGCAATAGTTTGTGCAGCGGTGGTTGGCGCTTTTGCCTATGGGTGGTGGCGGATCGACCAGGAGGCCGAATGTGTAACAGAAGGGCCGCTGGCGGCGTCGCTTCAATCAAATGTGCCTCAGTCGGTCAAAAGGACGTTCGAGTCGGGCGAAGATTTATTCGCCGGACTGATGGAGCAGAGCAAGACCGCAGCACAGGCCGGAGCCGAGTTGATAGTCTGGCCCGAGACGATGGTGCAGGCTACGTTAAATCCCGAAGTGCTGAGACTTTTGGATCCTTCTGACCCCAGGAATGTTTTTGATAAGACGCTTCGGGAACACGCGAAAGATACGGCTTTCGTACTCGTAGGAGCGTACGGGGGCAGCCCCAAAATAGAGAATAATTTCGAAATCCGAATGATACAGAGGTTCAATTCGGCTTTTATGTACAAGAGAAACGGTGACAAAGCGAAGGAAGTTTACAACAAAATCCACCTGGTGCCGTTCGGGGAAGTGTTGCCGTTGAGGAAGTCTCTGTCGTGGTTTTATGAGCTGCTGATGAAGATCAAGTTCATCCCTTACAATTTCGATTATTCACTCGATGCAGGCAGCGAATACACGATTTTCGAGATGACCGGCGTCGAAGGTAACCATGCACAGGTTTACAAATTCGGTGTGATGATTTGTTACGAGGACACCGTCCCGGAGATCGGACGAAAGTTTGCCCTGGACGAACAGGGCCGCAAGAGGCTCGACTGGCTGGTGAATATCAGCAACGACGGCTGGTTCGTTTTATTCAATGACGATGAAGTGATACCGAGCGCCGAATTGTCCCAGCATGCGGCGGTTTGTGTGTTCCGCGCGGTCGAGAACCGGCTTGCCGTCCTGCGAAGCGTCAACACCGGCATCAGTTGTCTTATCGATAGTGCCGGACGCATAAGAAACGGTTTTATAGCGGGTGATTTACCTGTAGGGGCGACAGACCGGACAGGCATGGCGGGATGGTTCGTCGAAAGAATACCCATCGATAACAGGGCAACTATTTTCAGCAAATACGGCGAATGGCTGGATTTTTGTTGTGAAGTCTGTGTTATTTTACTCATAATACTATTGCTTTCGGGAAGAATTTTCAGAGCTAAAAACAAAAAACTTGTTAATCAGGGACGGCCAAATGGCAAGCATATCCACAAACAATAAAACGCAAAAGCACAAAAATATAAATGCTTGCATCGCTTATGCCTCGCTTTTCGCGTGCGTGGCTGTTTTTGTCTTCGGGTGCGAAGACTCCTCACAATCAATGTTGGGAGATTTCTACGTTACTAACATAGCTTCCCCCCAGGCGGAAGCCTATCGGATTATACAAAATGCTCTGGCCGATACCAATCCGGTGGCCAGAGTTAATGCTATCGAAGTGATCGCTACCACCGGACAAATTAAATTGATGCCTAATGTACTGAGGCTTCTTCAGGATGAATTTACACCTGTTCGATTTGCAGCGGCTTTGGCTGTAGGCGATATGCAATACTCTCCAGCGAAAAACTCGGTGAGCCCATTGTTAAAGGATAAAGATGTAAATGTAATTGTTGCAGCCTCTTATGCGATGGGGAGGCTTGGCTCGGCCGAGTATTTCGAAGTTATTCGCAAAGCGATAAACAGCAACGATCAGACGGTTAGAGCGAACGCTGCTTTTCTACTCGGTAAAACGGGGGACAAAGGCTCATTGAATTTACTCAAATCGGCACAGGAAGATAAAAATACCAATGATAAGGTCAGGTTTCAGATATTAGAGGCCAGGGCCAGACTCGGTGATGATGAGGTATTACAAAAGTTATGGGCAATAGTTTACAGTGCTTTTGCAGATGACAGAATTATGGGCATAAGAGCAATGGGGCTTCTTGGCACTTCAAAGGCCAGAGATATCCTGGTTACCAAGTTGGATGATAATGTATTAGAAGTCCGCCTGGCAGCCGCCGAGCAACTTGGCAGGCTTCGGGACAGAATCGGTGAAACGGAAGTTCTCGATGTTTTCGAAAAAAATCTCACTGCCGGTCTGGATAGGGAGGCAGTTGAGCGGGCCAATGTGCTTACTGCGCTGGCAATAGGTGAAATATGCACACCGGCCTTGGAAAAATTTCTGCCCCAATTACTGAAAAATGAGTCGAAATTTGTGCGTATTGCAGCCGCCAAGGCCGTTTTTCAGTGTAAAATGAACTAAATAGTACCTGAAAATCGTTTGTTATCAGACGTGGCATCGTGGATTTTTACCGTGCATTTTAATTTAGGCTATTTACCAAAAATAACTTGACCTTTCCGAGTTTTAAGCGTACAATCATACTATACACATAATATCAGGGCTTGGGTTCCCATTTAGCGACCCGGTATGAATTGAGCCGGATCCCAAGCACCTAAACGTGTTTGGGAGCTTGTATTAGGCTCGAACCTATTTGGTCGAGGGGTAGAATAGAGCCTCCCCTAATGTCCTTTTATATGTTTGGGGCGCCCTGTGATAAGTTAAGGGGTGTATTGAAAAGAAAACACAAATTTACTGAAAGGAGCATGTTTTGAGTACTCTTACTAAGGTTTTAATAGTTCTACTGACAATCGCCTCAATTTTCCTCTGTGGTATTGTAGTAACTTATGTTGCAAGCGAAGTCAATTACAAGCAGAAATACGAAAATCAGTTGAGCAGTTATCAGGCTGCGAAGAAGAATGAGGACAATGCAAAGACACAGTTGAACAATACGATTGAGGAAAAAGGCAGAGACACAGAAAAGTTGGGAGAACAGATTGCCTCGCTCGAAGAACAAATTAACAAGCTGAAGAGCGATCTCGCGAATGCTGAAAGAAATAGAGATCTTGCAAATCGGAAAGTCAATGACTGGGTAGCAATAGTAAAGGATTTCTCCAAAACTATCGAAAATAACGAGAAGCTGACAAAAGATGCCCTCACTGAGCGGGACTTGAAGGAAGCTGAGCTGATCAAGCAGGACAAAGAGCTCAAAGACACCACAGCGGCTCTCATGGAGAATATGGCGATAGTAAAGCAGTTACAGGAAGGATCTAAACGCCTGCTCGAAGAAAAAACCGAGCTGCAAAACAAGCTGGACCAGTACTTGCGACAATATGGCAAAGCAATCGCGGAACCGATGCCGGTTACACCGGATCGAGGGGCGGTTAGTTTGGCACCACCCACCAAAGATATCGATTTGAATGGGTCGATAACCGAAATTGATTTAAAAAATCTTCTTGCCGAAATATCTATCGGTACGGCAGACGGTGTCAAGGAAGGTATGAGATTTCATCTGACTCGTGGCGATAAGTTTATTTGTGATATTGTGATTTTGGACGTTTGGCCTGAGAAGGCAGTTGGCTGGATCGAGCTTCTACAGGACCAACCGCGGGATCAGCCGAAAATAGACGATAAAGTCAGTACTAATTTGTAGAAAACGCAATTTTGATTAATTGTGTTGCTATGCGAGGTTGAAATATGAGTCCCGTTGTACAGAGTCGTGGTAAAAAAATAACGGCAGCCGATAATCTTTATACGGTCATTCTTGCTGTGGCATTTTGTGTAGTTCTTGCTACGGCAGTGTTTGTCGCCTATCAATGTTACACACAGTACGAAACAATTTTTAAAATACAGTAGCCGAATCGCTATTGACAATAACTCTCTCGGCAGTTATATAACAAGATAGCGAAGCAGGATTTTTAAGCTTTCCAAAAGTTTAATTGGGATATCAGAAAGGAGTCGAAAGTGCTACTGGACACAGTCTTAGGTTGGTTCAGTATGGATATGGGTATCGACCTGGGCACCTGTACGACCCTTGTTTGTGTCCGCGACAAAGGTATCGTCCTCAATGAACCCTCAGTCGTTGCTGTCCGCAAAGGAACCAATATCGTCCTGAATAACGGCGAAGCTGTCGGGCTGGTTGCTAAAGAAATGTTAGGCAAAACACCTGGCTCGATCAGCGCCATCAGGCCCCTGAAGGACGGAGTAATCAGCGACTTCGAAATCACCGAAGCGATGTTGAGCTATTTTATCCGGAAAGTCCACGGCCGGGGTGGGCTTGTCAGGCCGAGAGTGGTCATCGCCGTGCCGAGCGGAATTACCGCCGTCGAACGCAGGGCCGTAATCGACAGTGCCGAACGGGCCGGCGCTCGCAGGGTATATTTGGTTGATGAACCTATGGCTGCTGGAATCGGTGCCGGACTGCCCATCACGGACCCTACCGCCTCGATGATTGTCGATATCGGCGGAGGGACTACCGAGGTGGCCATCATGAGTCTGGCCGACATTGCCACTTCCGAGTCGATCCGAATCGGGGGTGACGATATGGATGAAGCAGTAATCAATCATCTCAAGAAGACGTATAACCTGCTTATAGGCGAGGCGAGAGCTGAAAAAGTCAAGATACAGATCGGCTCTGCCGCTCCACTGGAAGAGGAGTTAACGATGGAAATAGCCGGTAGAGATACCATCTCCGGCCTGCCGAGAAAAATTGTCATAACGAGTGAGGAAATCCGTGAAGCCCTTCGCGATCCCATCGCCTCGATTATTGACACAGTTACG
>Ga0114918_10003121_pt1 | contig 14690 bp, 9 predicted proteins | sample LantaG_FD_87015 | JGI IMG/M metagenome (GOLD analysis project Ga0114918, IMG submission 87015) | Deep subsurface microbial communities from Baltic Sea to uncover new lineages of life (NeLLi) - Landsort_02402 metaG | ecosystem: Environmental > Aquatic > Marine > Oceanic > Sediment | place: Baltic...
ACCACATCTACACCAACAACAACAACTACCACAACAACAATAATGTAAAATATGTTGATACAGATAAACATAACAATCCCTCCTGGAGGTTCTACTGGACCATTTGATTTATATTCAGATGCAGATGGATACACTGCTCCTTTTGAGACACAAGTTCCTGCTGCATCTTTAACTGCTGGATATATTGTTGAACTTCCTGTGGGAGCAACTATCATACGAGTGTGTTCTATTGGTACATGTGAAAATTGTATTGACATACCAACTAATTGTCCAACAACAACTACTACATCTACTAGTACATCTACTAGCACATCTAGTACCACTACAACAACAACCACCACCGAAGCTCCTCCATATGAATTTACATGGGAGCTTATTACAGGAACTCCTGAATTTATAGGTACTGTTAAGCTTCAAATGTTTGTAGATGCTATAGAGGTGGTCACTTCGATAATTAGTGTTGGTAATACATATCAATCAGGAACACTATTCCTAACCGCTGGTCAAGTTGTAACTGCAACAATGACTAACGGTAAAACTGGTACATATAACTTTAGTAATAAGATACTAGAAGATGGAGTTCTATATCAACCACAAGACAACTGTACACCTTGTGTAAATGAATTAATTACACCACTATTCTCTCCATACACAATGGGAAGTGCTGACACTATATGGATATTTCAAGGTGATATAAATCCTCCTACAACAACAACTACTAGTACAAGTAGTACAACAACAACTACTAGTACAAGTACAAGTACAAGTACAACAACAACAACAACCACTACAGCTGCTCCACTTTGTGACTTAAATGGACCATCAGCGATTATTAATATAACAACTACCACTACTACAACCGCTATTGTAAAAACAGCACTCATCTCACCAAGTTCTGCCCCTAGTGATACTTGTTCAGAAGTAATCTCAGTAGCAGTGTTTATCACTAACCCAGCAGGCTCTGGTTCTGCTCAAATTGTAAGTACAACTAGTGTAGTGTACACAGACTCTGGAGCAACTACACTGTTTATTGGAGATGGTGATTACTACAAAATAAAATATGATGGCAGTATTCTATCTACTAGTTCACCAGTAAATTCAAGTGGTGAAGTTAGTTCAATAATAACAACTTGTCCGTAAATAAAATAAGAAACTATGCCAACAACAATGATAATAAGATTAACCTCAGCTGGTGCAGATACAGATAATGTTAAAATATATACAGACTCTGATGGTTACACTACAACAATAGGATCTACAACAACAGGAGTGCTCACTGGTCCGTTTGGTTTTTCAGTGGGGGTACCTAATAATGCAACTATTTGTAGAATAAAAAATGACAATTTTGCAAAAACTTGTAGCAATTACGTAGATGTAGCAATAACATAGATTATGACAGGAGCAGTACAAGTAAATACAATAGGCACAGCCCTTCAGACGTTCTATCTTTATTCAGATATCAACGGATTCACTGCACCTTTTGCATCAGGTGTAACAAGAGATGAACTACTAATAGGATATGCAACAGATCAAATACCAAACTCAACGGGAGTTATTAGAGTGATGTCAGTTGATGTTCCTGGTAAATATTTAGATATTAGCACATCACCTGTAGCGTAATGTATAAAAAGTCTTGTTTTGTTGGTTTTACAAGGCTTCTCCTAGGGTTATCAGTAGCCCTAGGAGTTTTTATTTATAACTAAATTCATTATAAATAATAACCTTCCTTAGTAAATTTATTTGTGATATACAAAATAAATTCCCTACCTTTACAATATTTTTTAACTAAATACAACTGTACATGTCATACAATGAATCATTGCTTAACCAGTTGGAAGGACTACTATACTGGAAAAAGAGCAAAAAGTTCTACGCTGAAAAACTGAACATAACTGAAGATGAAGTTGATGAATTGATTAAAGAGCTGAAGAAGAGGGACAAAGATGATGGAGATGAGTTCTTAAAAAATGCATCAAGTAATTTTGAAATTGTTAAGAAAGTAAGCAATGAAAAAGGAACAATCGAAAGTACAATAACATTAGATTACGAACCTAAAGATGATATAGAGCTAGCACAGCTCCACAAAATAGACCTAGACAGGTATGTGATTACCAACTACTGGTCAAAGATGCTTCCAAGTGGAAAGTTTACATCATCAGTGTTTTCAAAGAGAAAAACACCAACAGACTACACAGCTGAAGACTTTAGTAAGTTCTTAGAGAACTACAAATCAAACTACATTCCAATCCCCTCACCAGATAGAAATAACAATAGAAACATTATAGATGTTGAGTTATCTCTATCTGATTATCATTTAGCAAAGCGTTATGTTGATGGAGATAATGATCCTGCAGTGAGAGCAAGACGTTTCCTTGATGTGGCTCAAAACTTGATAGAAAAAGTTAGGGCTATTTACGATATAAACAAAGTGGTATTCCCAATATCAAACGACTTCTTTCACACAGATAACTACCAAAACTCAACTACAAAGGGCACACCACAAGATATTATATTAGACTATGCTTCTGAGTATGAGCTTGGTTTTGCAATTCTTGTAGATACAATAAAGATGTTGAAAGCTAATTCTAACCACATAGAGGTTATATTAGTACAGGGTAATCATGATAGAACTAAATCATTTTATTTAGCACATGCCTTAAATGTATTCTTTTGTAAAGAAAAAGATATAGAGTTTATAAGAAATGAAGGATTATTAAAAGCAACAATGGTTGGTAATACATTTATTGGATTTCATCATGGTAATTGTAAACTAGACGATCTTCCATTATTATTTGCTACACATCCAGAATATAGTAAAATGTTTGGTAAAGCTAAATATAGAGAAGTACATACAGGTGATAAACATCACTATATGGCTAAAGAAATAAAAGGGGTTAGAATACAACAAATGCCTAGCTTGTCTGGAACAGATAGGTGGCATAAGGATAATAACTTTGTACACAGTGTACGAGCTGCCCTAGCTTTAGTTTATGATGCTAAGTTTGGAAAGGTAGCTGAATTTGAAGAAAGAATATAATCATGGCAACATTAAGAAAATTGGTTTCAGATGTGCGTTCTACGCACAAAATCTTATCTACTGATGCGCTCATCACCGATAGAGCTATTGCATCTGAGGTGAAGAATAATGCCCTAATGTTAATCAAAAGAGAAACCAATTTAAGAAAACTATGGGCTAGCGATACGCTATTCACCACCATTCCTTGTTTAGAGATGGTGGAGGTACCTATATCTGAATGTTGTGATTATGCTGACCCTTGTAGTGTAGCAAGAACTAAATACAAAATTCCTAGAGTGTCTGAAGGAAACTATCAGTATGTAATTCAGGGAGTGTATTCTATAAACGCTATGGGTGGTAAAGGCACCAAACTAAAAGAAATAACAGTAAATCGATATTTAAATCTATTAAAGTTACCCATCATTAAGAAAGAAAGCTACTTTTGGATATCAAACGGATATCTTTACGTAAGTAATCCTCTTTTAAAAGGAATCAGACTAGTTGCTTTCTTTGAAGAAGATGTTCCAAACGAACTCATGTATCCAGAGGATTGTGATTGTGGAATATCATACAGCTTAGATGATTTGTGTAAAAACCCATTAGATAAGGAATATGCACTTCCTGGTTATTTAGAGCAGCAGGTTCTAGCTATGACTTCTACAAAACTTCTATCTACATACTTCCAAGTGAAATCAGATATGAGTAATGAAGGAATAGATGGACAAGCACCAAATGCTCAACCTACGAACTAAATAAGTAATTAATGGCTAGAGTTCCTGTTGATTGGAGAAGCGCAAGCAAGGATAATTATAATGACTTCTGCAAAAAACATCCACTTATAAAACTGAAGTTTGATGAGTGGAGAAATATATTGTATGAGTTTAATGAATACTTCAAGCACTACATCCTAGAAACAGGAGAGAAAGAAAAACTTCCTTGTGGCTTTGGAGAATTCTCTATCAATAAAAAGAAGAGAAGAAAAATGAAGGGAGTTGATGGAAAGGAGTTTGTAAACTTACCTATTGATTGGCAAAAGACTAAACAAAAGGGTAAGGTGATATACAACTTCAACTATCACACAGAAGGATATTTCTTTGGTTGGTATTGGTTCAAGAACACTGCTAGATTCAGAAACTCTGATATGTGGTATTTTAAACCCTCTAGAACCACATCAAGACTACTATCACATTACTTAAAAACCGACAATAAATATCAGTACACGTACCATGAATGGAAAAAATAAGCTATGGCATACTACTATAAATATAATTTCATTTCCCCAGAACCCATTTACGCCACTGTAAAGGAGGAGCTAAAAAGCTATTTTGATACAGGAGCTGTTGATGACTTGTTGTTCCCCACCTACTTAGACAAATGTCTTAAGAAGCTAGGAAGAGCTACCTATGTAATCAGTGAGCAAGTTTTGTTCATAGAAGACTTTGAAGCAAGACTTCCTGATAACTTTCATGCTGTTAGAGAAGCTTGGATGTGTGCTGAGGTTTCAGGTAATCCCTATCCTTCTGCTACATCATTTTACTCTCAAGCAGCAAATGCTACAACCATTCAGATATCTCCACTCACTATAGGAGGAACACCTTGTAATAATCCAGCCTGTCAAAACCCTCGTTGTGATGGAACATGTATGCCTGAGTTGGTACAAGCTGTGTATAAAACAAACAATGCGATAGCAAGATCATACAGATATGAGTATCTGCTAAGACCAGGTAATATATCTGCAAGACAGAACTGTGATGTATCATATAGAAATGACTGGAACAACTATGCACCTCCTGTACGTGAATTCACACCAGGTTCTGCAAGCTATGACTCATTTGACATTAGAGATAATAAGTTTGTAACCAACTTCAGAAATGGAGTGGTGCATCTAATATTCTACGCTACAGAATATGATGATATAGGAAATCAACTAGTTCCAGATAACTATCGTGTATCAGAATTTGTTGAGACGTATATAAAATACAAAGTGTTTGAAACTCTTACAAACCAAACCAATGATGAGACATTCAACCAACTTCAGCAGAAACTAGCATACTACAAACAGCTTCATGATGAGGCCTTTATAATGGCTAGCATTGAGATTAAGAAACAAACTCCATGGGAAAAACAACGTAGAGTTAAGAAAGATCTCAATAGATTTAATATGTATGAGCTTCCCACCCGTACAAATAGATACGGTAGAAGACGTAACAATTAAGGAGAATGGCTACACAGGAAAACAAAAAAAGCACTGAGCAGAGTAACATACGCTTAGAAATGGGTGTTGCTAGAACAGGACTAAACTTGGACAGCTCTATTGATCAAGTAGGTCCTGGAAGACTCACTTATGCTTTAAATGCAGCAGTGGAGAACTTTGATGCAAGCACCATCAATTACCAGAACGAACCTGGTAATGAGTTATGCTTAGATTTTCCCACTGGCTACAAGTTGATTGGTAGCCACTTTATTCCAGAAAAGAAGAAGGACATATTCTTCTTAGCTAACCCAAATACAGGAGATAGTGAGATTGGGTATATGTACAACAATAATTGTCAATACCAAACACTTGTAAATGCTCCCTGCCTCAACTTCAATATAAATAACCCCATCCCTAAAGTTGTACATAGAATCACAAACTGTACAACAGAAATCTACTGGACAGATGGAGTTAACCCCAGAAGATATTTAGACATAGAAAACATTCCATATAAACTTACAGCAGGCACTCCTAGCTGTAGTCCTGTATATGGTGATGAGTTAGATTGTAACCAACTTAAGTTACAACCTGACTTCTCTATTCCTCAACTGATAATTACTCAGGTGAGATCTGAAGGAAGCCTTGTTGCTGGTACCTATCAGTTTGCAGTGCAATACGCAGATGCTTCAGGTAATGAGCTTACCTCCTACTACTCAATAACTAACCCACTTCCAATTGCTGATGAGTTTATTACAACAGTAAACTTCAATTATAGCGTTGGAAAGTCTATTGTTGTGGGTGTGTCCAATCTTGATTTAACAGGACAGTTTCAATACTTCAACTTAACTGTAATAAAAACAATCAATAATGTACGCTCTGCTGAACTTATAGGTACGTACAACATTGAGGAGGCTACAAAAGAAATAACCTACACAGGGGCAGATCAAACAGCTATTCAACTATCTATTTCTGATATTCTTGAGAAGTTCCCATATTATGATATAGCTCAAGATGTTACAGCTGTACAGGATGTTATTGTATGGGATAACCTAACATCTATTGATAGAATCAACTATCAGTCTATAGCAAGTGAAATAGTACTTAATTGGGAAACATATAGAATACCAGCAACAGAAAACTATGCAGATGAGTTAAACGCTGTAGATCTTCGTCGATACATGCGTGATGAAGTGTATGCATTTGAAATTGTGTTCCTATTAAAGAGTGGTAAGCAGACAGACAGTTTCCATATTCCAGGAAGATTAAGAAACAGTAATGAATCTTTCCAAGATGTTCCTGACACAAATGATGATTTTATTGGAGAACCTGATTACTATATTGGTGATGTAGGACTTAAGTCTTATTGGAAGGTTTATAACACAGCATCTGTAATAGGGCCTTCTCCTGGTCAATCTAATAATACAAATTACAAAGGACCATGGCAATATGGTGAGTTTGCATATTGGGAATCAACAGAAGAATATCCATGTAACGATGATGTGTGGGGAGACTTAGCTGGACAACCCATTAGACACCATAAATTTCCAGATGTCCTAGTAAGCTCCATTATTCAGAATGGTAACTTTACATACAGTAATGATCAGATTATTCCTGTAATGCAGAATGATGCTGTATTTCCAATGGGCGTAAGAGTGGATAATTCACAGATACAATCATTGATACAAACTTCTAAACTAACTAATGAACAGAAAGATGATATTATTGGTTACAAGATTGTAAGAGGAGACAGAGGAACAAACAAGTCTGTAATAGCAAAGGGTATACTTAGAAACGTAAATAAGTATACTAGAGAGGAAGAAGACTACTACTACCCCAACTATCCATACAATGATTTAGGAGGAGACCCATTTGTATTAGCAAACAATAATGCATGGGCTCAAGAATCAGAACCATATCTAATCTATCTACCAGCCACAGAACAAGGGACCACTTTAATAGATATAATTCAAGGAAATCAAATAGAGGTTAATGGGGAGCAAGGAGTATTTGAGTATACAAGTGCACTAAATGGTAAGAAGACACAAGCAACTATAGACCTTGATCAGATAGTTGAAATATGCTCATTAACAAGACCTATACCAATTTTAGGTAAGATGATAATTGGTCCTGGTAACTATGATGTTTGGAGATGTTACACCGATCATACTGCGGTCACTTGTGGTCATAAAATTGAATGGGATGATCCATTTACAAATTGGAACGATACTCCATATGTTGATTCTGTAACTCGAACTAAGTGGATATCAGATAACGACCCTGTGTTTACTTCCCAAAAATACACAGTGATTACAAATGTGGGTTTAGAAAATGAACCTACGAAAATTGAGTGTGGTACATTTATAGGTATTAACTGTTGTGATGATGAAAGAAAGCGCCTGGATGAAGAAGTGTTTGGGGAGGCAATCGTAGACACTCCACCGGGTGTTAAAATTGGTGCAGATTATGAAGGTAGTAGTACATCAAATAACACCTGGCTAAATAGAAGAAAAAAGAGTAGAAGATCTAGTTTAAATTGTAAGGAAGAAATACCACAACCTACACTTGAAGAGCAAGAAGATGGGACAGTAGTGTATCGACAAATATTTAACTCTCCTGATACGTCTTTTGGACAACCCTTCTTAGGAAGTGTTCTAAAGCTTGAGAGTGTAATGTTTGGAGGTGGTAAGGCTCACTTTGCTCAAGTTGAAGACAATGCTAAATACAAACTTCTTTCTAAAGAAGCACAAATAGATGCATTAAATAGTGCAAGATCTGTTGCTGGACTATCTGAGAACTTCAATGCTAATATTATGTTTACTGTTTACCAGTCCTACCTAACCATCTACGTAAATGGAATTACAAGAAAGAATTACGCAATGTCTTTCAATTCCAGAGCTAACTATGACTACTCATATCCAATTGATAATGGTCTTGGACTAAAGCAGAGAGATATTGATTTCACTAGATACTTAATTCCTGGCGTGCAATCTCTTCGTGGTGATGAGTTATCAATTAACAACTGGAACAGAGAAACATCTGTTTTTATAAAAACAATAGAGACTAGAGAAGATGGTGCGTCAGTTTCTGCCCTACCCTTCCCAAGTAATACCCCAAGTTTACTTACACCTTCAGGAACTCCTTCTATTGTTGATGATTCTAGATTTACAATAAGTAGTAAAGGAGTGTGTGACAGACCTGGAGAGGAACAAGATATATCTGTAGTTTCATATTACGGATCAATGAAAAACCTTGTTCCTAATCAGTGGGGTCAGATATACTCATACCAAACAATTGATACAGGCTATCAGAAACTTATAGGAACTTCAGGAAGCTCCACTGTATTTGGTGGAGATGTATTCATTTCTAGATTTGCATTTAAAACAAAACTCCCATTCTTTATTGATAACAGAGTGAGTGCTCCTGATGATAGTGATGTGTTCTATGATGAGATTGGAAATATTGGTTATCCCAAGTACTGGCATTCTTCAAGATCAATACTAGAAGACTATCCTGGAACAGTTGCTGATCCTTTTGGTGGAGGTAGTATGGTAGGTGTAGAATTTACAAACATCATATCTTACAAAGCTCATAGTTTTGATTGTCCCAATGATCCCTCTACTGTTGCTACAGGAGGTGGGGCAGCAAGAACATTCTATGATGGATATATGTATTTGTTTGCATACGGTATTCCTAATTTCTATTGTGAGACTGTTTATAACACAGACTTACGTCAGGCATTTAATAATAAAGAAGGAGACTTCTGGCCTCATGTAAGTTCTAGTATTCCTGATGATTGGTTACAAGAAGTAAATGTGCCTATCGCACAGGACAATACATACTATTATAATGTAACCTATTCTAAGCAAAACAAAGAGAATGTATTTACACACCTTCCTCCTGATTGGAAAGAAGACTTGTGTTTTACCTATTTTCCATTTAGAGCTATCTACTCTGATGCAGCTACAGATAGTGCTGATGTTAGAGTTAATAACTGGTTGGTTTACAGAGCTTTATCTTTCCATGATTTCCCTCAGAACTATGGTGCTCTTACATCATTAGACGGTATTCAGAATAAAGCTATACTTGCACGATTTGAGAACAAGTCGTTATTATACAACAACCTTCTTACAATTGATACAAGTAATCCTCAAGCTGCATATATTGGTAACCCTAGGTTATTTGATGGAGCCCCTCCGATTGACTTTGCTGAAACAGATTTAGGATATGTAGGAAGTCAGAACAAGTTCTTATTAAAGATTCCTCAAGGTCAAATCACTTTAGATGCTAAGAGAGGTCAAGTGTTTTTTATTTTAGGAACACAAGTTATAGATTTAACAGGATTTGGATCAGGTGTAAACAGCTTCTTTATAGATCACCTTCCATTTGAAATACTACAATATTTCCCAAATATACCAACAGATAATCACTTTAATGGTATTGGGATTCATGGTGTGTATGACAGTAAAATGGAGAGAGTGATTATTACAAAGCTTGATTACATTCCTATTGATGATAGAGTGCAATATGATGAGACTACAGGAGAGTTTTACATAGAAAGAGGTGGAGCTGCAATTATTATACCTCCTCCTTTCCCTGAACCAGTAATGCCAGAACCTGAACCAGTTGAACCTACAAGTGGTAGCAGAACAACAACAACCACCACTACTAACAAACCCATAAGACAACAAGTATATCTAGAAGACAATACTTATTTCTGTAATAGATCATGGACTATCTCCTTCTCATTCAATACAAAGAGTTGGATTTCTTTCCATTCATACATTCCTAATTTCTACATAGGAGAAAATAACTTCTTCTATTCAGGAACAAATGGATGTTGCTCAACTGATGGAGTTCCTAATTTACAAGTGTTGGCTGGCACCTTATTACCAGTTAGTACAATAACTACAACTACAGCTGTTCCATCACCAGTCACTCCAACAACCACCACCACCAGTACAACAATAGATGATGCGTTAGAAGGTGGGTTATTTATTCCTACAAGTTGTGATCTTGTTGGAATAGGATATATTACTGTACCTGCAACTACTACAACTACTTGTTATGTCCAAACAATAGATTCAATACTTGACACATTTACAGAAGGATATCAAATTGTAGGTGATTCAGCAGTGGTAACTACTGGTTCGGCAGAAGAAGCATGTCAAGGATTATCTTTACTGTCATTAAATGCTTACGAAAGTATTCTTGCAATACAACTACCAGTTACGTATGAAGAGTTTGCACAAGGGCAGCAAGTATATCTTACTATTAATAGCTGTAACACTGTTCCAGAAGGGTGGTATTTTAATGGCACTACATCTGGAAGCTATAGTGTATTCTATATATCTTCTGGAGGGTATATTCAAGAAATAAGAAACTGTGACTACTGTATGACAACAACTAGTACAACTACACAACAACCTAGATTAGATGAGTGTTGTGGGTTTATTGGACTAACATCAACTGATGCATACATAGGCACTATATCGCCAATCACAAATAGTGCTACACAGATTAATGGTCTTATAAACATCCCAGGATTCGTACCTTCTGCAACAGCAGGTGTTGCATTTACATCAGACAAACTTTGGATTATTGACACAGATATAGAAGAATGGGATATTACATTACAACCATTAACTGCTGTGTTTAATAGAAGCATCACCTATGGAGAAACCCCAAGTGTTGCAGGTAACATTGCGATTGACAATACAACATTGATAGCTGTTAACTCAATTGCATCTCCTCAAGAAATACTGGAACTAAATATAACAACAGCAACTGCTGTATCAAATTCTAAATTTGCAATACAGGCAAACAGAAATGTTATAAGTAACCTGATATACATAACTCAAGAAAAACTTGTATTTGTTAGTCAAGATACAGTGTCTTCAGATCACTATGTTACTCAATACAACTATTCAGATGGAACTCTTGAATTAGATGTAAATATTGGAATAGTAGATGCAAATGTGATATTAGAGTGTAACTGCCTGATTCAATTACTAGATGTTTCAGGAACAACAGGAAATCTGTATGTATTTAATCCAACTGGATCACTCACACTTGTTGGTATAGGTGAGATTCCAGAGTACACCACTGCATCTCAATCAGCTAGCTATATAAGCTGTGGTATTGAAAACACAACTACAAGCACTACATCTACCACTTCTACAACCACTACACTATCACCAACGTGTGATGAGTATGAAGTGACTGGACCAACAGCATTATATTACACAGATTGCTATGGACAACAACAAATTCTAAGTGTTCCTTCTGGAGAAACAGCAAACGTTTGTGCAAGTGTAGCAATTTCTGGAGCAACATTAATTGGAGCGTGTACATAATAAATTAACTATGAGTAAGCCTATTGTAATAAAATTAACCTTTTCAGGACCTAACGCAGGACCCTTTGATATACTAGATGTATCAAAGAACGTGTTACGTGCAGATGTTTCTATAAAAGAGCTTATTAATGGAATAGTAGTTAACATAGATTCAGTAGAAACTTTAATAGTTATTAGGTCAAAAGGAGAATGTCAGTTTGATCAGACAATTGTTTTGGAAGATATTACAATGCAAGAATATCAAAATTCTACGTACACTCAAGACACTACAGGATGTTTGTGGACACATTTAACAAATACAACTATATATAATTACTATTATGGAAACATAGAACCCTTTGTTCTAGAATATCCATTTGCATACAAATACCAAGATGAGATATTGCAGAATGTGAAAGACTATACTAAGGTGTACAAATACTTACCATCTCTGCCAGGAACGTTTGATACTAATAGAAAGATAGAAACTAACAATGAGTGGTATAACAAAGCTATTCTGTACAACGGACAACAGTGTTCTGGTGTATTGAATCTCGTTCCTAAACCTGCAAACAACCTATCAGCATACATGCAATACCCTATACTAAATACTGACAGTAAGACAATCACATTTACTAAGAGTGATAGCTTCTATCAGTATAACACATTCTGGGCATTACAGAAAGATGATGAGATTCCAATGTTTAAAACTTCTTGTAAATCATTGTCTGTAGATAAAGTGATCAACCAAGATAATATGGACTATGGAACTAGATCATTCAAGAAAGCAACACTAAGGGCTAAGAACTTAAAGGTGAGACACATTCTTGATAACTCATCAACAACACATATCATTAGTCAGTTTATTGTAACACCAGCACAAATATCATATAAATAATGGGATGGTTAGATAAGTTTCAAGATGGTGGAGATGTACCTGAGGCGCAATGGGGTAAGATAATCAAGTGGGGAAAAGATATATATGATGCTGCTAAGAGTGTTGATAAAGTTACTGATGCTGTAAAGGTATCCAAGAAGTCATTAAAAATAAATACTCCAATCTTGAATGTAGCAATAGACAATGCTAATCAAGCAGGTGAAATAGGCCCAAGAATTATTGAGCAATTAGACGGTGCGGGAGAGCATCTTGGATATTCTAGAAGATATCTTCCTTCTAAAGACCTTACAAGCACTGTTACTCACCAAACAGAAGATCTTACTGGTCACGATTTAAATACATTATATCCTAACTCATTTTTTCATGGAACTCCTAATATTATTGACACTCCTATAATAGATAACATAGAAGAACTGAAGAAAATGCAAAAAGAATCTGGGAAAAGTAATGTACCAGGTTTTTATGCTACAGGAGATCCAGATTATGCTAAGGTATATTTGGGATGGATTAATTCTCAAACTGTCCCAGGTGGTGCCTCAGGTGTTTATGAGGCAATGAAAGAGGCTGGAACTAATACTCAATTATATAATTTTACATTAAAACCTACAGCTAAAATTAAACCTTGGACTCAAGGGGATCAGTCAATTACCAATGTAAGTATTGAAGATAGAGATGAATTAATTAAAGAAGGATATGATGGTCTTTTTGGATCAAACAAGGTTAGTGGTAAGCCTGAACTAGTTATTTTAAATAAAGACGCTATAGTAAATTTTAAAAGAACAACTAAAGCCGAATGGAATCCAGACGATGCTTTTCATGGGGTTAACCGTGGGGTGAATTCACAAACTAATCCACCTATTTGGTATGGAGGGGGATATACAGGATTACCTGATATAGATAATTTAGATTTACAAAAGTTATTTGATGCAGGAGTAAAAAAACAAAGAGAAGGAGGATGGCTAGATAAGTTTGCTATGGGAGGAAGTCTTCCAGGTGCATCAGGTATGATGTATTCACGTAACTCTGGTTCTTCTGCAATGTCTCCTCCTAATCTTACTAAAGCTCAAGATGGAACAGTGATGTATGGCACACCTGAATATGAAGCTGCATATAGAGAAGGTAGATTTGCTGACGTTCCTAATCAACTAGATGAAGTAGTTATTGATAGTGGTGTAGACTATGATCAATATCCTCGCTATGATAAACTCTCTGCACAACAGAAAGAGTATATTAATGATCCAGGACCTGTTGGTAGAGGTGTAAGAAGAGCTGCTCAAACAGATACAGGATTAGCTGAGGATACATATGACGTTGTTAATCCTATAATGTATGGAATGTTGGGTGTTGCTGGAGGTATGATGGCTGGTCCAGGTATAGCAACATTAGTTAGGGCTGCTGCACCATATGTTAGCAGAGCACTAAACTATACACCTTTTGGAGGCCCTGTAAGTGTAGGTAATACAATAGATGCAGGTAGTGCAGCTTATGCTGCTTACGCTACTCCTGAAGCATATGATAAATTCAAAGAAAATCCTAGTTGGGATACAGGATTAGATCTTGGCTTAACAGCAATAGATCTTGTTCCATTTGGTGAAATTTTTACAGGAGGTAAAAACATTAGAAAAGCATATAATTATACAAGCGATCAGCTTAGTAATATTTTTAGAGCAAAACCTAAAGGGATTAATTTAGAAACAACACCTCTTAAAGATGCTTTCATTCAATATAACATGTGGCCAACAAGTAGTCCATTGCCTGAAAACATGGAACCTTATCTTTCTAAAAAGATTTATCCATTTAATAAAGAGCAAGAGATATTCGAATCCTTCTTACCTACAGAAGCTCAGCTTAAGAACATAAATTCAAAAAGTATTAGGTATGATGCAGATGGAAACATAATACCTAATATGGAGTATGGTGGAGAGATAGATAAAGCACAATGGGGTAAGATAATCAAGTGGGGAAAGGAGTTATATGATGGTGTTAAAGGTGCTAAGAAGTTAGATAATTTTAAATTTAAAAATTTACCAACTATTGAGAAAAAACAATTTATGAAAGTTGTAGATAGTGAGTTTGATACAATTGATTATGATCATCTCATACCTACAACACAAGAAATTTCAGATATAGCAACTAAAACTAGAAGCAGATTAATGTCTGACAAGTTTATAAAAAATAACATGGAAGCTACTGGACGTAGCAAAGATGAAGTAGTTAGTTATGTTGATGATTATATAAAAGAGTTTGAAA
>Ga0114918_10003122_pt1 | contig 14690 bp, 11 predicted proteins | sample LantaG_FD_87015 | JGI IMG/M metagenome (GOLD analysis project Ga0114918, IMG submission 87015) | Deep subsurface microbial communities from Baltic Sea to uncover new lineages of life (NeLLi) - Landsort_02402 metaG | ecosystem: Environmental > Aquatic > Marine > Oceanic > Sediment | place...
AAAAGAAAAAAAAAAAAAAAAAAAAAGGAAGAAAAAAAAAAAAAAAAAAAAAAAAAAAAAAAACCTCTTTTTTTAAAAAAAAAAAAAAAAAAAAAAAAAAAAATCTTCTTCCAATCCCCCCCCCTCTCTCTTTCTTCCTCAGGCGTGCTCCTCCGCGAGTCCCTCCGCGACCCGGACCTCGAGAACTACTCCGCCATCATCATGGACGAGGCCCACGAGCGCTCGCTCAACACTGACGTGCTCTTCGGCGTTTTGAAAGCCGTCGCGGCCCGCAGGCCGCGCGATTTCAGGCTCGTCGTCACCTCCGCCACCCTGGACGCGGCTCGGTTCGCGGCGTTCTTCGGGGACGCTCCCGTGTTCCAGATCCCGGGGAGGACCTTCCCAGTGGACGTGCTGTACGCGAGGTCGCCGCAGGAGGTAAGAGTTGATGAGAGAGAGAGGGGAGAGAAGAGAGAGAGAGAGAGAGAGGGAGAGGGGGAGAGAAGGAAAAAAAACTTCTCTCTTTCTGCAAACTTTTCTCTTTCTTCTTCCCTCTCTCACCTCCCCGCTCCAAAACTCCCATCTCCACCTCCTCAAAAAATAAAAACAGGACTACGTGGACGCCGCGGCGAAGCAGGCGCTGGCCGTCCACCTCGGCAACCCTGTCTCGAGCTCAAATTCTTCCTCTTCTTCCGATCCCAAAAAGAAGGAAAAGGACGGCGGAGGAGGGGACATTCTCATCTTCCTCACGGGCCAGGAGGAGATCGAGGCGTGCTGCTTCTCGCTCGCGGAAAAGCTCCGGATCCTCGGCGGTGGAGACGGCACCGGCGAGGAGAAAGGCGGCGACGGCGAAAAGGGAGGCGGAAAAGAAAAAAGCGACAAAAACGTCACCGCGCCCCCACCTCTGCTCATCCTCCCGATCTACTCCCAGCTGCCCGCCGACCTCCAGGCCAAGGTCTTCGACCCCGCACCCCCCGGTTCACGCAAGTGCGTCGTCGCCACCAACATCGCGGAAACTTCCCTGACGCTCGACGGCGTCAAGTTCGTGATCGATGCGGGTTTTTCAAAGCTGAAAGTCTTCAACCCGCGGGTGGGGATGGACGCGCTCCAGGTTTTCCCGGCCTCGAGGGCCGCGGTGGACCAGCGAGCCGGCCGGGCGGGACGCACCGGACCGGGCACCTGCTGGAGGCTGTTCACCGAGGCAGCCTATCGCGACGAGCTGCTCCCGGCCTCGGTGCCAGAGATCCAGAGGACGAACCTCTCAAACGTCGTTCTCTTACTAAAATCTCTGGGCGTCGCCGGAGGGGACATTTCGAAATTTGACTTCATGGACCCCCCGCCCGCAGACAATGTCGCCGCTTCCCTCTACTCGCTGTGGGCTCTCGGTGCATTGGACAATGCAGGAAGACTGACCAAAGACGGGAGGAAGATGGCGGAATTTCCCTTAGACCCCCCTCTCGCCAAACTGCTCTTGACGGCCAGCGCGCTGGGGTGCGGCGACGAGGCCCTCACCGTCGTCGCCATGCTCTCCGTCCCCCCACCTTTCTTCCGCCCGCCCGACCGAGCAGACGAGTCCGACGCGGCCCGGGAAAAGTTCTTCGTCGCAGAGTCTGACCACCTGACGTATTTACACGTCTACGAGCAGTGGCAGTCTCACGGCTGCTCCGCCGAGTGGAGCGCCAAGCACTACTTACAGCACAAGGTCTTGCGGAAGGCGAAAGAGGTTCGATCGCAGCTGTTGGACCTGGCCAAACAGCAGAAGCTGCCCCTGGGGGACCTGAAGAAAGGAAATTCGTCGATCTACGACACGGGAGACAAGTGGGACAGGCTCCGAAAGGCGATCGCTGCTTCCTACCACCACCACGCCGCGAAAGCGAAAACCACGGCCGGCGAGTACACAAACTGCCGCACGGGCGCGCCCGCTCACTTGCACCCCACCTCGGCCCTCTACGGGATGGGATCGACACCGGACTACGTCGTCTACCACGAGCTGGTGGCGACGAGCAAGGAGTTCATGCAGTGCGCGACGGCGGTGGAGCCGGAGTGGCTGGCGGAGATGGGTCCCGCCTTCTTCTCGATCAAAGAAGAAGGTGGAGGAGCTGTTGGAGGTGGTGCTTCTGGAGGAATTCCCGGTTCTTCGCTTCTCGCCTCTGCTTCTGGCGGCGTCGTGGTGGGCTCGAGGCTCGAGGCGAGGGCGCGGGAGAGGGAGGCGCGGCTGGAGATGGAGGCCGAGGCGCGGAGGGCTGCGGCGGAGGAGGAGGAGGGAGGAGGACAGGAGGAGGACGACGACGAAGGCGGCGGCGGTGTCGGTGCTTTGAGAAAGCCCCCCGCTGCTGCTGCTGCGCGCTTCTCGGCTGGAAGCCGGGGCGGTCGCGGCAGGGGCTCAGGCATCCAGTTCGGCATGGGCCCCAAGAGGCGCACGTTTGGACTCTAGAGAGAGAGAGAGAAAGTCTTTCGTCTTGTTGTTTTCTTTAAAGTTACAGCGGGAAGAAGAAGAAAAGAGAGAGAATTTGTTTTTTGTTCCGAAAAAAAAATGTCAACTTTTTTCCAACTCCAGGACTTCCCAATCTTTCTCTCTTTCTTCTTTCTCGTCTCCTAAATGTGCGCCAGCAGCACCTTGTGGAACCCAAAGTAGCTCACGCCGCCGCTGCGGGGCACGGCCCAGCGGACGACCGGGACGCTCGGCGAGGGAGAAGGAGGCGGAGGAGAAGAAGGAGTTGTCGTCTTTGCCGCCGCCGTCGCTTCACCTTCGCCACTTGCCTTTTTTGCCTCCGCCTCCACTGCTGCGGCCGCGGCCTTCGCGGCCTCCACAGCAGCCCTCGCGGCGTCCCGCGCCACCTTCGCCTCCGCGGCGGCCAGCGCGTCGGCGGAGGGCGGAGCGGCGGAGGGCCCGGCCCTCGGCGCGAGCCGGGCTACCGACGCCGGCGCCGCGGGCCTGCGGCGGGCAAAGGCCGCCGAGCAGCGGTGGACCGCAAATGCCGGCGCCGAGGCGGAGAGGATTCTCGAGGCCCTGCTGCGGGTGGTGGAAGGCGGGGTCGGGGTCTCTGGGAAGGGGCGGAGGCGGAGGAGGCCAGGGGGGGCGTGGCTGAAAGAGGAAGGAGAAGAAGCAGAAGAAGGGTTTGCTCTGCCGCTTTGGCCTTTGACGATGACGACGACTACTGCGGGTGTTCCCTCTTCCTCTTCTTCTTCCTCCTCCGATTCGTCGTCGAGAGGAGGAGGCAGCCAGCTCCCGGGAGTCCCGGGAGCAGGCCACCACCTCCTCGAGCGAAGAAAAAGGCCGTTTCCTTCCTCTCTTTCTTCCTCTACTGCTGCCGCAGCTGCTCCTGCTTCCCCTTGCTCCCTCCGAGCCCTCTCCTCCTTCTTCTTCCGCTTCAGCGCCTCCCACGAGGCGCCGCTCCCTCCCTCGAGCCAAGTCCCGTAAACTCGGGCCATCTTCGCGTCGACGGCCGCGCGGGCGCGCTTGGCCTTGCGGACCTCGGAGGCGGTCAGCGGGATGAGGGAAGTGGAGGGAGGAGGAGGAGCGAGTTCGGCGGCGGCGGGAGCAGCAAGTTTGCCCTCGTCGCCGTCGTCGACCTCTTCCTCTTCCTCTTCCTCTTCCTCCTCTTCGACCTCTTCTTCGTCTCCTCCCCCTCCTCTCCACCCGCGCCCCATCCCCCAGGCCTCGCCCAGCTCCCTCGCGTTGTCGAGGTACCACACGGGAGGGTTCCTCCGGACGACGTAGCCCGCGCGCATCAGGTGCGAGAAGAGCTGGTGGGCTCCGGCGGGGACGCCGGAGGAGAGCTGTTGAAGATTGGAATTTTTTTTCGCGTGAGCTTTTTTTTCGTTCTCGGGTTTTTTTTCTTTCTCTTTCCGTTCTTGGAAAAAAAAGTCAATTCGACTCACCGAAAGCGACATGGCCTCTTGGACGGACACCGCCCGCGCGCGACTCGGATCCCCTTCGAGCGCGGTCGGCGGCGGAGGAGGGTAAGAGGGCTTTGGAGGCCTTGCTGCTGCTGCTGCAGCTGCTGCCGTCGTCGTCGGCGGCGGCGTGGTCGTCGTCGTCGTTGCCGGCTCTGTGTCGTCAGCGCCGTCCTTCTTCTCTTGCTCCTCCTTCCCTTCCTCCGTCGCCTTTTTCTCAACCCCGACGGCCAGCACCAGGTCCCCGCGGTCCACCAGGAAGGCGGCCTCCTCCGGGTGCAGGTACTGGATCCCCCTGTGGTGGAAGCCCATCCTCGGGGCGAGCTTGGAGCGCGCGGGGGCGACGCGGGCGACTCGGGGAGGGAGAGAAGCGGGTTTTCCGTCCTTGTTCTTCTTCGCCACCTCTCTCGCCGCCTCTGCTGCTACCCACGCGGCACCGCTGAGCCCTCTTCCTCGCCGGGGCGCGGCCCAGGCGTCGCACATCTCCTGGAGGCGCCTGCGGAGCGTGGCGGCGTCGTCCTCGTCGGCGTCGTCTCCTTCGGCCGGCTTCTTCGCCTCGGTCGTCGCAGCAGCTGCTGCTGCCGCTGCTGCAGCGGTCGCGGCGGTCGCGGCAACGGCGGCAGCGGCATCATCATCCGCCGCCCCTCCCTCTTCTCCTTGCCTCTTCTTCCTGTTCCTCTTCGCCTTCTCGTTCGTCGCGGCCAGCTCGGCCGGGGCCTCCCTCTTCATCCCGCCGCGCTTGAAGATGGACGAGTCCGGGCGGTGCACGGAGTAGACAGCGGCGAGGCGCGTGGTGGCGGGGACGACGATTGACGATGGTTCGTTCGCCGTCGCCGACGACGGCTTGCTCGCATCAACATCATCGCCTCCTCCTCGCGCCTGCCTCTTCGCTGCTGGACTGTTGCTCGCCTTTTCTTCTCCAGCAGGAGGCTCGCCTCCTCCTCCAACCGCCTCGCGAGGCCGGGCGTCAACCTTGGTCATCTCGAGAGAGAGAAAGGACAAAGAGAAAGAAAAGTGAATTTTTACTAGTAAAATTTTTTTACTAGTGATTTTGCTTGAAACAGAAAAAAAACTCTTCTCCTCTCTCACTCGACCCTCGAGCTCGCCCCGACGGCCCGCTCCACCCTCCCGTACCACCCCCTCAGCTCCGCGTTCCCTCCCATGGCGTCCCTGAACGAGTCCGTGTCCCGCACTGCCCTCCAGACGCCGAAGGCGCTGAGATCCGCAAGATCGGGCGAGTCCCCCCCCGCAAACGGAGCGGCGAGAGAAGAAGAAGAGTCAGAACTTTCCCCGTCTCCCTCTCCTTCTTCTCCTTCTTCCCTCCGAAGCGCCCCCTCGGTCCACTCCCTCCCGGCCTGCTCCAGCGCCTGCCTCGGCTCCCCGACCACCCCGTACCTCTTCGCCAGCCGCCCGGCGATCGCATACATCATCCCCGCTCCAACGACCCTCGCCGCGGTCTTCTCGACCGAGCTCGAGCCAAAGTCTCCGGCCCGCGAGATGTAGTCAAAGGCCTGCCACGACTCTCCGGCCGTCCGATAAATGTTGACGGTGATGACTTTGACGAGGCGGCCGTCGACCCACTTGCGCCAGGTGGCCTCTTTGGAAACGGGGGGAGAGGAGGAAAGGGAAGAAGAAGAGGAAGAAGAGTTGCTGCGGCGGCGGAACCAAGACGACGAAGAGCTCTGTTTCATGTTCTTGCTCTTGCTCTTGTTCTTGTTCTTCCCGTTTTCTGGACCCAGCCCGGTCGCCTCGGCCTCTGCCGCGATCCTTGAGATGATCAGCGACGAGTCCGCCAGCACGTCAACGCCCGGGAGAGGCGCGAACGCCTCCTTTCCACCGCTTGCTCCTGCACCTTTCTCCTCGACGCCGCCGAGGGCCAGGACTGGAACCTTCCTGTGTTGCCCCCACTTGAGCTGCCGCTTCGTCAGCGGGGAGACCTCGACGACCCGGTAAGGGACGTTGTAGAAGTCAAGGACTGCTTTCACCTTGCAGCAGAAGGGGCAGACCTCGTACTGAAAGAGCGTGAGAGGAGAAGAAGTGTTCGAGTAAGAAAAGAGCCCCGTGGCCTCTGGGAGCGAGTAGAGGGTCTCGGCCGTCGTCGAGGAGGGGCTCGTCGTCGAGGAAGAAGCAACCTCCGCTGCTGCCGCTTCTTCTGCCCTGGCTGCGCTGCTGCCCGAGGAGGGGGCGAGCAGCGAGGTCGTGGCGAGGGCCGTGGCCGCGGCCCAGGCGAGCGTCGGGAGCGGGCGAGCACTGGTGGGAGAAGAAGGGGAGTTTTGAGGTCCGGAAGAGGGTTGAAATTGAGAAGGTCGAGGTCGACGACGACAGCGATCTATGTCGAGAGAAACGCAGCAGCGCTTTCTCTCTCTCTAGGCTTCTTTGCTTGCTTCTTTTGCGCTTTCTACAACCCTATAACGAGAGCAGAGGGACGCCTGCGATCGCTCCGAAGTCTGAAACTCACCGAGAAGGAACAGCAGAGGCGGCGGCCGGCGACGAAGAGGAAGAAGTCGTCGAAGCGAACGAGCGAGCAATCGATCCAATGCCCGCCGCCGACAAAGATGGAAGCGCCGCGCTGCTGCTCGACGACAACGACGACGACGACGCTCCAGTTGCGGCGGCAGAGGCGACGCGCACGGCAGAGGCCGCGGCCAGCTGCGTGGCTGCGCGGCGGAACATCTCTCGAGGAAGAGAAAGAGAAGAGAAAGAGAAGAGAAAGAAGAAGATCCCTTCTTCGAGTTGAACGCCGCCGACGATTTCTGGAAAAGGGTGTTGCTCTCTCACTTGTTTCGATCGAGCTTCGAAAAAGCAAAAGAGGCACAGCGAAAAAAGAGAAAAGGAAAAGGCCTTTGCTCGCGCCGTCCTCTATCTTTCTCTATCCCGCCTCAGCGTCAGAGAGAGAGAGGAGAGGGAAGAGCACACAGACACACGTAGCGAGCGAGGAACAGCGAGAGCTCTCTCGAGAGAGAGAGAGCGAAGCAAAGAGCGATGCCGGTGAGTTGCTTTCGAAACGCATGCACCTCTTTTCGAAAAACAAAAACGAGCAATCGAGATGCTTCTCTTCTCTCTTTTCGCCCCTCTCTGCTCCTTTCTCAGCCTCTTGATCCCCTCCAGGCGTGAAGCTGGAGACGTCCTGGACGCGCCCTGACACAGTGGGCGTGAAACGAGTGGAAAACAGAAGAGAGAAAAGAGAGAGGAAGAGAGAGAAGGAGCTGATAGACTCCGACGCGCTCGAACAAAACCTCTCTGGACCTTCGACGACGACGACGCTCTGCCTGCTGAGGCTTTTTTTCTTTTCTCTCTCTGTCACTCACTCCTTCCCTTTTCTCTCAACCAACCAACCAAAACACGCAACAGCCCAAGCGCCGCCGTTCGGGCAGGATGGACGAGCTGATGACGGAGGACTCCGTTGGTGGAGCAGGAGGAGAGAGCAGCGGAGGCGGAAGCGGAGGCCGCACGAGAGCTCGCAGCAACGGCGACGCCGCCGCCGCCGCCGCGCGCGGCACGCGCCCTCCGTCGAGCGACGAGAACGCCATGCCCCCTCCGGCCGCGCGCCGCAGCACAGAAGGAGGTGGAGGCGGCGGTGGAGGCGAGGGCGCAAGCAAGCGCGGCAGGGGAACTGCTGCTGCTGCCGCCACCGCCTTTTCCGACGACGACGAAGAAGAAGAAGAAGAAGAAGAAGAAGACTCCGAGGGGGAGCCCTCCGCGCGCTCCGACGACCGCGAGTGCGACGCGCGCAACACCAGCGACCTCGAGGGCCATCCTTCGGACGGCGGCGTCGAGGTGGAGCGCCGCGACGAGGGTAGGGGAAGGAGGAGGACGTCCAACGGCGAAAGGGGGAGGAGAGCTGGCGGCAGCGGCGCCGCCGCTGCTGCTGCTGCTGCTCTGCGCGGCCGAGGAAGGCCTCCGAGCAACAACAACAACAACAACGCGGGCCGCTCTGCCGCCGCCGCCTCCCGCGCCCTCGATGCCGCCGCCGAGGACGCCCAGCTCGTCAGGGCCGCGGCCCGAAGGCTCGAGGAGGCCGAGGCCAGAGAGGCCGCGAACGACAACGCGAACGACAACGGAGAAAACGACGGAAACGGAGGACAACAACGAAACCTCGAGGCCCTCGACGTCGACGCCTCCGGCCGCCCCTTCGTCGTCGTCGGCGCCGACGGCCGCGAGTGGCACCGCCCCAGGGGCCAGGGCTTACCGGGGCAAGTCAAGACGGTGGTGCTGCGAGACTTCATGTGCCACGAGCACTTCAAGGTCGAGCTCTGCCCTCACGTCAACTTCGTCTCGGGAGTCAATGGCTCCGGGAAATCCGCTCTGCTGCAGGCTCTGCAGCTCGCTCTTGGGGTTCGCGCCGCAGCTACTGGCCGAGCCTCCGCCGCCTCTTCTCTCGTGCGCACGGGGGCGTCGCAGGCCTCGATCCGCGTCGAGATCTGGAACACGGGGCCCGACGCGCACAGGCCCGAGCTGTTCGGAGACACCGTCGTCATCGAGAGGAAGCTGTCTGCGACCTCGGCCCACTCGCTGTTTTCTCTGAAAACAAAGGCCGGCAAAGTGGTCTCCAACACCAAGAGGGAGGTCGACGCCGTGCTGGAGGCCCTGTCGGTGGACGCTGCCAACCCCGTCGTGGTGATGACGCAGGACGTGGCGCGCTCCTTTTTGGGAGGTGGAGGCGGCGGTGGCGGAGGCAACGCCGCCGCGCCCGACCGCGGCATTGGCGCGACCGCGGCTTCCGCGAAAAAATTCGAGGTCTATATGAAAGCGACCTTGCTTGCCCGCGCCGAAAGCTCGCACGCCGCCGCCGCGGACGCCGTGGCGGAGACCAGGAGGCACGTCGAGGCAGAAGCAGAAAGGCTCGCCGAGCGCAACGCGAAAGTCGCAGCTCTGCAGAAATCGCTCAACAGCCTCGGCGCGGCGGAGCGGTGCCGCGAGGAGGTGGGGAGGTGCGACCGCGCCTTGGCGTGGGCCACAGCCAGGAACTGCGAGGCCGTTTCCGCCGCCGTAGAGCTCAGGCTGACGCAAAAGGGTCCCGAGATGCTGAGGGCCGCGCAAGAGAGGCTCTCGCGGCTCGAGGAGGCCGCGGGCGAGGCGCAGAGGTCTGCCGACGAGCAGGGGGCGCGGAGCGAGAGCGCGGTGGCGGCGCTCAACGATGCGACCAAGCTCCACCGCGCGGCGGTGGCCGAGGCCGCTGCCGCGGAGCGCGCGAAGGGAGCCGCCAAGCGCGCGGCCGAGGGGGCCTTGGAGAGGGAGGCCGCGGCGCAGGCGAGCTGCGAGGCGGCGTTCGCGGCGGCGGAGGCCGCGGCCGACGCCGCCTCCAAGGCCAGGATCCAGCGCGCGAAGGCCGCGATGGGGCGCGCCGCGGCCGAGGAGAAAAAGGTCGGAGCTGCCCTGAAAGCGCGCTCGGACTCCATGGCCGAGGCCAAGACCGCGGTGTTCGCGAAAGGGGAGCGGTCCGACTCCGCCAACATGGCACTCCAGACCGCCCTCGACAACGCCAAGCGGTCGCGGAGCAAGCACGAGGAGCTGGCCGCGGCGCAGGCGTCTAAGAACCGGGCCGCGTTTTTCGGCGGCACCGCGGCCGTCGGCGTCGCCGGGGAGGTCGCCCGCCAGCTCTCCGGCAGGGGGCCTTCCAGCGGCGGCTCTCGGACGAGACTGAGCGGGCAAGGGCCCTGCGCGGGGCCCCTGGGAGCGCTGGTGGCGCTCACGGAGCCCCGCTGGGCGGCGGCGCTGCAGGCTGCGGCGGGGCCCGGGGGCTCGCACTTTCTCACGTCGACCGCCGCCGACGCCGACACGCTAATCCGCCTCTTCGCGGATTTCGGCCTGAAATCCGGCGCGCGCGCCGTCCTCGTCGACTCCGCGATCCCGCCGCACCGTGTCGAACCGCTCGTCGATTCCCGCGGGGGACCCCTGAAGACGCTGCTGTCTGTCCTGGACTTTTCGAGTTCTTCAGGTTCTTCTTCGTCGTCGGCGTCGGCGGCGTCGGCGGAGGCGTCGGCGTTTGCCGCGACCGCCGCACGCAACTACCTTATCGACGCCTTCAAGGTCGAGCGCGTGGTGCTCTGCGAGAGCGAGGCAGAGGCCAGGTCCGCGGCCCGCCTCAAGGGCGTCGTCGCCGCGGTGCTGCCTGACGGCACGTCCTTCACCTTCAAGGGCGGGACGCTCACGGGCCGGCCCTCGGCCGCCTCAGGCGGAGGCGGCGGCAAGTCGGGCTGGATCGGACTCTATGGCGGCGCCGCCGCCGCCGAGGAGGCCGCCGAGGAGGCCTCTCGGGCCGAGAAGGCTGCCTCGGAGAGCAAGAGAAAGCACAAGGCCAAGCTCCTCGAGTTCGAGGAGGCCAAGGAGGCCTACAAGGCGGCCGTCGCGGGGCACCGCGGCGCGAAGCAGAGGCACGACGCGGCCAGGGCGGCCTTGACGCGCGCCGAGGACGAGCTCTCGGCCGCTGCCGGCGGCGGCGGCGGCGGGATTGCGGGAGGAGGAGGTCCCACTTCTTCTTCCTTGAACAGCAACGACAGCGCCACCAACTTTGGCAACAACGCCATCGGCGCCCTCGAGGAGGCCCTCCGCCAGGCGCGCGCCGAGGCCGCCGACAGGCAGCGCGCGCTCGACGAGGCCGAGGCCGCGCTCTCCGCCGCGACGCTCGCCGCCGAGGAGGCCGCCGCGGGCAAGGACCGGCTCGCCGCCGCTCTCTCCAACGAGGCCGGGACCGGAGGACTCCAGGCCCTTCTCGACGCCGCAGGGGCTTTGCAGCGCAAGGCCGGGGCTGCGAGGGACGCCGTCGCGCGCATCGAGGAGCAGCTGGCTCGCCTTGAGGGGTCGAGGGACAGGATCGCCGCCGAGGCCGCCGCGAGGAGAGGCGACGCGTCGGCTGTCTGCTCGGAGGGAGAGGGAGAGGAGGCGCTGAGGGAGCTGGCTGCCATCGGGGCCTTTGAGGGGAAGGTGGAGAAGGCGTTGCTGGTGGGCGTGGGTCTGTTGGAAGCGCCGGAGGAGGAAGCAGGAGGAGAAGAAGCGGGAGCGGGAGCAGAGCAGCAAGGAGGAGAAGGAGAGGAGAGCGACGGCGGCGGCGAAGGCGACGAAGGAGAAGAAGGCGAAGAAGAAGGCGGGCGCCGCAACAACAACAACCGCCGACGCGCCTCCAACGCCACCAACGCCGCCACCACCAGACAACCCTCCGCCGCCAAGGTCGCCAACCTCTACGAGGCCCTCGCCGCCGTCGTGAGCGCGCGCCGCGACAGGGCCCGCCAGGGAGCCGCGGCGGCCCGCGCCGAGGCCGGCGGCGACGAGGCCGAGCTCCGCGCCGAGCTGGCCGCGGCTAAGCCGGCCTGCGTCGCGTCCGCGGCCAAGCTGCGCACGCACGCCGGGGCCCTGCGAGCCCTGGAGGAGTCGCTGCAATTCAGGATGGAGGACTTCAAGAGGATGGACCGGCAGGTGGAGGAAGCGGTAAGGATAAGGAGGAGGAAGAGTTGGAGTATGAATATTTTTTGAACTTTTTTTTTTGAAGATTTTTTGTTGAGAGGAAAAAAAAATCTCACTCTTCTTCTTTTTCCCTCCTCCTCCTTTCTTCCTCTCTCCCATCTTAGGTCAACCGCCGCTTCTCCCGCTACATGAAGCGCAAGGGCCACCTGGGCCAGGTCAAGCTCAACCGCGAGTCCCGCACGCTCGACATCAAGGTCGTGGTCCACGGCTCGCAGCAGGGGCAGCAGCAGCAGCAGCAGGTTCAAAACCCGCAAGCTCAGCAGCAGCAAGCTCAGCAGCAGCAGCAGCAGCACCGTGGAGGCCGCCTTAACCTCTTCGCCGTCGCGAATGGCGGCAACGGCGACGGAGGAGGAGAAGGAGAAGGAGGGGAAGTGCCCCGCCCTGGCCCCGCGGGAGGAGCAGGAGGAGGAGGAACCATCACCACGACTAGGAACGTGGTCAAGGACTTGCGCCAGCTGTCGGGCGGGGAGCGCTCCTTCACCACGGTGTGCTTCGCTTTAGCGCTGGGGGAGTTCACCAGCTGCCCCTTCAGGGCCATGGACGAGTTCGACGTCTTCATGGACGCCGTCGCGCGCAGGACCTCGATGGCGAGCCTGTTTGAGAACGCAGCTTTGACCCCGCACCTGCAGTTTGTTTTCCTGACCCCTCAAGACGTCAGGGCCGTCGACGAGGCCAAGAAGGAGCTGCGGAGCAAAGGGATCGACCTTCCCGAGCACTACCTGAAGGTGCTGTGCATGCTGCCTCCGAAGCGCGGGGAGAGAAGGTAGAAAGAAGGAGAGAGTGGAGGTGGGGAAAGAGAGAGAGAGGAATGATTTTTTTGGAGAGAGAGTAGAGAGCAAAACAAATGCAAAAAATGAATACCCTCTTTTCAGTTCTGAATTCCCCAAATCTTCTTCTTGTTCTTCTTGTTTCGAATTGTCGAGATCGCGGTTCCTCGTTGTTGTTGTTTCGGAAATCACACGGGGGGTGGAACTTTTTTTTTTTCCGTTCGTCTTTTTTTCAACGAAAGAAAGGAGGGGGAAATCGAAAAAAACTCTTCTTCTTCTTCTCTTTTGTCTCTCCTCTTCTCTTCTTCTCTTTCCTCTTCTCTAGCAAGTCTCGCCGCCGCACGAGTCGGATACCTTCACTCCGACGGCGCTGCACGCGGCTGTGGCCGCCCTTATCAAGCTCTTCATGCCGTCGCCGTTGAGGTTGAGCGCCTGTTTTGTGTTTTTTTGGGTTTTTTTTTGAAAGAAAGAAAGAAAGGAAGGGTTTTTTTTAGTTTTTTGAACGCAATTCACCACCCTCCTTCTCTCTCTTTCTCTCTCTCTTGCTTTCTTCCTTTCTCTCCGTCTCTCTTTCATTACCATCTGCGCCAGGGTCAGCGTCACCGGGTCGCAGGCGCACCCGGCGCCCCCGAAGGCCGCTAGGTCGAGGCAGCACTCCGCGGTCGGCGGCGGCGACGCGAGGTTTGCGAGCTCCCCGCAGCTCGAGGCCAGCCCTCTCGAGGCCTTGTCGGGCGAGTCGAAGGCGTGGAGCAGGCCCGAGGGGGCCGAGGAGCAGGCCCCCGTCTGGATCTTGAGGCCCAGGGAGGCGCAGCCTGTGGCGGAGGTTTTGGAGAGTTGAGAGAGTTGAGAGAAAGAGAGATGAGAGAAAAAGGTCAAAAAGAGGGCGTCATCTCGCCTCGCTCTCTCGCTCTCGGGCTTTTTTCTCTTGTTCTTCTCTCTTTTTTCTTTTTCCCGATTCTCCTATCCAAAAAAACTCCTTGCCTTCGCCGTTTGCCGCAACCGACACCGCGGCCAGAAGAGCCACGACAGAGAGCAGCGCGAGGAGGAAAGGAGAGGGACGGGGGCGGGCCATTTTGGAGGTGCGCGTGAAGTGGTGGTGGAGTTTTCGAGAGAGAGAGATTTTTTTTTTCGAAGTGAAAGAGTGAGAGGAGACGAGGAAGAAGAAGGAAAAACTCTTTCTCTCTCTTTTCTCTCTCTTTCTTTGTCTCTCCCGCTTTCCCTTTTTGGCGTCAGTTTTTTTTTTTCAAATTACAAGTAAAGAATTCCGTTTTGTTTTAAATTTAATCACGAAAAGAAGGTTGAAAGCAGTTTTACGAAAACGACGACGAGAGCTCTCTCTCTCTTTCTCTTTCTCTACTCTCTCTCTCTCTCTCCCTCCAACTTTTCCTTTTCACATCCGCATCACCGCGTTCGACGAGTTCTTCAGCGTCGACGTCATCCTTCCCGCGGCCCACCCATTGGACCAGGAAGCCACGCCGTCGTTCCCGGCTCCCGTCCCTCCCCTCGTTGCTGCGTTTCCACCTCCAAGACCTCCAGTTCCCTTATTCCTCTCGGCCTCGGCCTCGGCCTCCTCGTGCCGCAGCCAGCTCTCCACGAGCTCCAGCAGCCTCCCCTGCTCCAGCTCGGACTTCAGTTCTTCAGAAGTATGCATCCTTCGGAGCTTTCCTCTGGCCAAGAAGGCCACGTGAGTGGGCCACGAGTCCAATCCATCAAAGATGTGCGTCGCGTAGATCACGGTCGCGTTTCGTTCGTTGCATTCGTCGGTGAGGAACTTCATGAGGTCAGCTCGCCCGAGGACGTCGAGGTCGACGGTGATCTCGTCCAGTAAGAGGACGTCGAAGGGCTTGAGGAGGCCTGGAGAGTTAAGGGGGTTGGTTTTCATTGGAAGACATAGCGTGAGCTTTTTTTTTCGGTTTCGGTTTCGGGTTTTTTCTTTCTTTTCTTTCCTTTCCTTTCCTTTCGAGTCTCCCCTCTCCCTCTCTCTCCCTCTCTCTCCAAATCCCCCCCTCCTCCTAATCACTCACCCATGGCGATCTGCACCCTCCTCCTCTGCCCGTCGGAAACTTTATGCATCCTCCACTCGGGCTCGATGTCCAGAACCTCGATCAGCCTTTCGCGTCGCGCGTCGCCCGCGGGCCCGGGAACGGAAGCCCTCTGCAGCATCTCTCCGGCGCCAAAGTCTGCGGCCAAGGGCACAGAAAACCCGGCGAAGGCGACGTCGCGCTCCCAATTTCCACCAAGATAAGAAAGAGCGCCCGTGGACGCGAGACCGGTGTCGTGGAAGGGGGAGCGGCCCCCCAAAACCGAAACAGCGCCTCGAGGCACGAGGTGCTTCCCCCCGAGCACTTTCAAAAGCGTCGTCTTCCCGGCACCGTTGGCTCCGAGTAAGAGGCAGCGGGAGCCTGCGGGGAGGGAGAGGTTCATGTCTGTGACGACGGGGGGGACACCGGGGAGGGGGCGGCCGTCTGGTGGGTAGGAGGGTGGGATTTGGGGAGGAAGAGGTGGCGGAGAGGAGGAGGTGAGTTGAGGTTGAGGCTGAGAGCTCGCCACGCGTCGGCGACGATTGCTCTCGCTCGCTCGATGGAA
>Ga0114918_10003123_pt1 | contig 14686 bp, 10 predicted proteins | sample LantaG_FD_87015 | JGI IMG/M metagenome (GOLD analysis project Ga0114918, IMG submission 87015) | Deep subsurface microbial communities from Baltic Sea to uncover new lineages of life (NeLLi) - Landsort_02402 metaG | ecosystem: Environmental > Aquatic > Marine > Oceanic > Sediment | place...
ACAGTCGTGAGCTTTCAGAACAGATCCGCCGCAGCATCTGTGAAGGACTGTCGTACAAGCTGGCGAAGGTTTTTTTCGCGAATGTCTTCCATCTCATTTAAGTCGGTTGACTCCCATTGAAAGCCTATGCCCGGTCGTGAATTCTGTCGTAACGGTTGCGCAATCAGAAGGCACATGTTTCATGAAGGCTCGAATTTGAACAGATGCAAAGCCAACTGAACAGCTACCAGGCCAGACAAGCAAATAACAGTCCCAGCAAATGGGCCATCCTCGTCGAAGATCAAGGTGTGACCGAGGTCATTGCGCACCCAACGTGCACGGGCATGGGAGACAGTGCGCACCAATGTTTTGACCTGGCCAAGAGCACTGGTGAAGTTGTGATTGACTTGGCGCAGCAAGTCTCTGACCCAGGCGGCAGCCCAGCGGACAAAGTTGGCTCCGAACAGAGCAAACTGTTCTTGGAGTCGCATCCCGATAGGCGACCGCACCAGATGGCGCTTCAGGGTGAACACCCCCTTTCCCTCTTTGATGCCTGCTTCGATGGTTTGACGGGCATTGTATTGCGCGAACCACTCTGGCAGCGGTGGAGGCGGGGTTTCGTCGTAGTAGAGCAGAGCAGTGTAGCGCGTTTCCTCTGGCAGGTGATAGCGCACCAGCATAGCTTGAAGTGGATAAGGACAATCATTGTGGGAATAGTCTCCCATATACACCGCATCGGCATTACGTCCGACGCGGGTCCATTTTGTCTTGGACGAGACACGCCGCCGCAGGCTGTCGGCTGTGCTGCCGTGATGGGCTTTGGTTCGCACAGTGTAACCCATTTCGATCAGCCAAGCCAGATTGAGGCCAGTGGTGGCGGTAGGCCGCTCTGTCCCCAGCGTGATACGCTCACGGAGATTCGGAGGACTGAGCAGGCTCCAGAAACCGAAGACCGCAGGGCTACCCTAATTAGGATAGCCCTGCGGTCTAGAGTACCGTCTAGGTAGCGGGGCCAGGATTCGAACCTGGGACCTCCGGGTTATGAGCTCCAATCCTAGTACGTATACTCTGGACTGTTGGGCCACCCATTTTAGGGTGGCCTTACGCTCTCAGGTTTCTAAGAACCCAGCGTACCACGATACAGTGCGCAGATTATACAAGAGAAGGCTCCACTTGTCAAACGCGCGTTCGTTGTCTAACAGTTCCAGGTGGCTCAGTTCGTCGAGGTGTATCAGAGACCTGACGTTGCAGACGATGTCGAGGGGGGATCTACTCGTCACCGTGTAGACCCCACTCTACATCCTCCCTTATGAAACGCTCCACCAACTCGGCGCGATGGAGCTCGACAAACCGACGCAAGGCATTCAGCATCAGCCCGTCCAGATCACGAAACCAACCTGCTTCAACCAGCGTCTGCATTTCGGCCAGCAAGCGGACCGGCACGTCTGTCTGGATCGTCGCCGTTTGGACTTTGCCCATCAGGCCCCCATTCCGTTTCCAACCACGGTCTCGATCCGATTAGCCAATGCGATCAGAGTCATTATGCCTTGAAGCGGGACAGAGGGCAAGGTATAAGAACACCAATACTCAATCTGCGCAGTTCCCTCCAATTATGACCATGAGCCGCTTCCCCGCGCACAGCTGGCTCACGTCGAAGTACCACACCCGGCAAGACCGAGGCGAGGAGAGGGCGACTCGGCAGGGATGATGGCCCATCGGATATCTGCTCGCGGGTCGGATGGCTCGCAGGACGTGCTGGACACGCTGGACCCGACGTTGCTGGCGGAGGTCGGCGCGTAGACAGATGCCTGATGTGGAACGTGGCGTGGAGGGGACTGGAGAAGCTGGTGAATGAACACGACGTCTTGACGGCGGAGGAGGCAACAGACTACCTGCGCATCGCACAGGCGACCCTCTACCGCCTGGCAGCAAAGGGTGAGATTCCTGCCGTCAAAGTCGGCCGGGTGTGGCGGTTCTCCCGGCAACTGCTGGACGAGTGGCTCGAGGCCCAGATGCAGGCGAACCTTGAGAGCAGGTGCCAGGAGGGCAGGGGCCGCCACTGATGTGGCTCTACTACAACCTCTCCCAGCCGGTGATGCACTTGATCGAGAAGACCGTGATCTTGGAGGATGGCCAACCGACGCGGGTGAAACCGAAGCACGACTAGGCCAGTACTCCTTTCGACTGCCTCTGCGCCACCGATGCCATCACCCAGCAACACCGAGAGTGACTGGAGGTCCTACGAAACCAGACCAACCCACGTCAGTTACGGCAGGAAATCTATGACTGGATTGACTGCATCTTCTCCCTGCCCGGCGCTGTCCCAGGGATAGCAGAAGGCGTTTTCCAAACACTGGCGACGTACTCGAGTCCAAAGCAAGAAAAGGACGACTCTTGACAATTCCCGATTGTGGTACCCACCACATACTCATGGGGTCAGGTATAGTGGTCGAGGTTGTCCCCCCTTCCCCTTCGTGATATCATACATTTACCCACAAACGGGGAGGGGAGAAAGGTCAACCCTGGCTGGCTTTTTTCCTTTCCTTGTCCTGGCCGCCCCCCGTCACGTGATCCTCGTGAGCGTAGGACCTTATACCACAAAACAGGGGGACAGCTCGGTCTCACTTTCATTTGACTGAACGATCCCCTTTCGGTCTCATTTTCATTTGACTTGACACGCACGCACGGGGGGATGAGGCCCTCTCAACCCATCACCACTTCCACCGGGTGAGTTTTGCCGTCCTCAAAAACAGGCACAACATCGCCTTTGATTTCCCTGTCGTCCACCTTGACTGACTTCACCCCTCCGCAGACGTGATCAGGGTTCTTGACCTCGATTGAGTAAACTGCATCTCTAAACTCCCTGGTCACCTTGAAGCCATCCCACTTGCTGGGTATACAGGGGCTGATTTGAAGTCCCTCGTAAGTCGGCCTGACGCCCAGGATGTATTGGGTGGCCGCCTGGTAGGCCCAGGAAGCCGTGCCCGAAAGCCAACTGTTACGAGCCAATCCGAACTGGGGATGCTCGTCGCCCAGGATGTTTTGAGAGTAGACGTATGGTTCGCACTCAAACTCGTCAATCCGGTCGTTTTTGGCCACCGGATTGATCTGGCTGTAATACTCGAAGGCCCGGTCTCCGTTCCCCACGATCGTCTCGGCAATGATGACCCAGGGATTGGCGTGTAGAAAGATGCCGCCGTTCTCCTTCGCGCCGGGCGGATAGGTGGTGATCCCTCCCTTCACCGGATCGAAGCCATCGTACCCCGGCGTACTCAACTTAATGCCGTGACGGGTGTTGAGTCGCCGATAGATGGCGTCCAGGGCGACCCTTGCCCGGTCCGGGGGAGCAAAACCGGAGATAACCGGCCAGGATTGCCCGTTGGCGTAGATTTGCCCCTCAGTGTTCGCGTGGGAACCAATAGGGCTCCCGTCGGCGTCAAAGTATCTCACGTACCACTCGCCATCCCAGGCATGTTCGTTCACCCGCCGCCGCATCGTCTCGTAATCGGCAGCATATCGGGCAGCCGCTTCCGCGTCGCCGAGATGCCGGGCGAGTGCGATCATTTCCAACAAAGCCTTGCCGTACAGGTTTGCCACGAACAGGGACTCCGCCCCGGCCCGCAAATTGACGGTGTCGTTCCAGTCGGCGAATCCCAGCAACGGCAGCCCATGGGCTCCTATGTGGTCTCGCGTGAACGTGACAGCCCGGCACATATGGTCGAGGACCGTGCCTGATTCTACACGACGTTCCGCTTGGTCCTTTTCGTAATAGGGGATCACTTCATCCAGGAAGGCAAAGTCCCCCGTTTCCTTCAGATAGGCGGTGATGGCGGGCACAATCCAGAGATGGTCGTCGCCGTAGTACTTGGGAGCCTCCTCTACCTCCCTGGAGTCGCCCTCGTTGGCTACCATCGTCAGGGGGTTGAACTGATGCATGGCGGAGCCATCCCTTTTTTGCACGTGCAGGAGCTGCCTGATCAGCGCTTTGCCCTCTTCCGGCATGCTGACCAGGATACCCCTGACGTCCTGGGTGCTATCCCTAAAGCCGATGCCCCTGGCACCGAGGCCCAGTTGATAGAGCGAGAGATAGCGGGACCAATTCTTGGTGGTGTGGCATTGCCTGGGGTTATAGATGTTGAGCAGGCTGTTGACGCTGGCGCTGGGAGTCTCGACCTGCAGTTTGGACAGATAAGTATCCCAGAACGCAGCCACTTCCGCCAGCGCCCCCTCCACCTGTTCCGGATTCCGATAGCGCCTGATGCCAGGCAGTGCCTCCTCGACGCTGGCATCCTGCCCCAGTTGCGTGATCAATCTCGCGGTCTCGCCAGGTTGCAGGGTCCCCAGGTGATGGAGCAGCACGGCGATGTTATCCCCACGCAGGGCTTCGTAGTTGCTGAGTTCATCCCGCTGCAGACTGAGCGGGTTAGCCCAGGTGCCGTATTCATTGTCTCCCAGGAACTTGCGGCGATCTGACTCGAAGGAAGAGGCCGGGCGGTTCGAGGTGAAGTGGTTGATCTGGGTGTCCTTGTACATAAACGGGTATTGCGTCAGGATGACCAGAACGTCCTCGTCGCAGTGAGCCTTGCTCTGCATCGTTTGAGGCACCCAGTCCGCGTTGGTGAACTGCTTGAGAGCGTCTGGATGGGTGTACTCGACCACGGGGATTGCATCAACCTCCAGAGGCCGATCGGAGATGTTGGTAATTCGGATGTCGCGGATCACGCGGCTCTCTCCCAGCGGCACGAAAATCGTCACCTCCGTCCTGATCCTGTAGAACTCGGAGACGATGCAGGTGTAGCCCAGTCCGACATGGCACTCGTAGAAGTCGTAGGGGTCCAGCGTGGGGACGAAGAAGGGAGAGAAGACTTTGTACTCGTCCCCCTGTTTGAAGCGGAGGTACAGCGTCTCCCCCTTGAACTCCGAACTGGGCAACTGGGGGATGTACTTGGTGATGCGGTTGAGGGCTGGGTCCCCCTTGCAAATCAGCGAACCGCCGGTATGATCCACAATCCCGCCAAAGGATAGTGTCCCAATGTAGTTGATCCATTTGACCGGCGTTTTTGGGTTCGCGATTACGTATTCCCGGTTTTCGTCATCAAAGTATCCATATCTCATAGAACGCACCTCAGTCTATCACAGCATTGGTGGTGATGACCCGACGATACCACCGGGCGCTGGTCTTCAATATGCGCCGCTGTGTCGGATAATCCACGTAGATCAGTCCGAAGCGTTTCGAGTAGCCATGCGCCCACTCAAAGTTGTCCAGGAGCGACCAGGCAAAATAGCCGCGCAGTGGCACCCCCGCTGTGATGGCCCGCGCCGCTGCCGTCAGGTGTTCCTTGAAAAACGCCACACGCAACGGATCATCCACCTGTCCATCGGGACCGATCTGATCCAGGTAAGCTGCGCCATTCTCGGTGATGTAGAGCACCGGAAAACGGTAGTCAAAATGCAACCGCCCCAGCAGCTCGTAGAGGCCCTCCGGGTAAACCTCCCATCCCATCTCGGTTCGCTCTGGGTTGGGAAAAACAGTGCGCGGGGCATTCTCAGCTTCGGGCACCGCATCGCTGCGCACAACGCCACGCGTGTAATAGTTCACTCCGAGAAAGTCGAGGGGCGTGGCTATCGCCTCCAGATCACCCGCCTGCACAAAGTCCATAGGGCGTCCGCGGTACTGCACGATGTCCGCCGGATAGCCTCGCGCTGACAGTGGATCAAGAAACCAACGGTTGAGGATGCCATCCTGCCGCCAGGCCATGGCCCGGTCGGCGGCGCTGGGAGAGGCAGGGGTCTGGCCACTCAAGTTCAGCGCGATCCCCACTTGTGCCCCCGGGCTGTTGCGGCGAATGACAGGGACCGCCCAACCGTGGGCCAACAACAGGTGGTGCGTGGCCGCCAGCGCCTCGTCGAGGTCAGAGTGCCCCGGGGCGTGCCGCCCCTCCAGATACCCGACCATCGCGCTGACGAATGGCTCGTTGAGCGTCATCCAGTGCTTCACGCGGTCCCCCAGAGTACGCGAGGCCACGTCTGCATACCCGACGAACGCCTCAGCGGTTGCACGAGCCGGCCAGCCGCCCTTGTCTTGTAATGCCTGGGGCAAGTCCCAGTGATAGAGGGTGACGAAAGGTGCGATGCTGGCCTCGAGCAGCGCATCCACCAGCCGGTCGTAGAAGTCAAGACTGGCTTGCTTGACGCGCCCCCGTCCTTCTGGCAGCAGGCGAGGCCATGAGATCGAAAAGCGGTAAGCCTGTAGCCCCAGTCTTCTCATCAGGGCTACGTCTTCCCGCCAGCGGTGGTAATGATCGCATGCCACATCGCCTGTGTCCTCTCCTTCAATTTTGCCAGGTGTGTGGGAAAAACGATCCCAGATGGATTCTCCTTTACCATCTTCATTCCACGCTCCCTCAATTTGATACGCGGCGGTGGCTGCTCCCCAGATAAAGTTAGATGGGAAGGAAATCTCTGTTGTCATATCTACTCTCCCGCAGAATTCAACGTCTCCTTATACCTTTTGTCAAAAAGCTATGTCAAAACAACCTTAACACTCACGTCGGTCTGATCGGCCGGGGGCAGTGGGACGACGTCGCCTTCAATCGGCTCACCATTCACCGCGAGCGAAACGGTATTCCCCGCGCCGGCGCGTTCCACAGAGATGTGGTAGGTCGTGCCCCGGAAGACGCGCGTGGCCGCGAAGCCGGGCCAGTCGGCAGGAATGACCGGGGCGGTCTGCAGACCCTTGAAGGTGGGCCGGATGCCCAGGATCCACTGCGTGATGGCGACATAGTTCCAGGCGGCCGTGCCAGTCAGCCAGGAGTTCTTGGCCTCGCCGTGGGTGGGGGCGTCGCGCCCAGCGATCATCTGGGCGTAGACGTAGGGCTCGCAGCGGTGCACCTCGCTGATGGCCTCCCGCGCCGACGGGTTGATGCGGAGGTAGTAGTCGTGTGCCTGGTCGCCGTGTCCAATTATGGCTTCGGCGATCATGATCCACGGGTTGGTATGACAGAAAATGCCCGCGTTCTCTTTGTAGCCCGGCGGGTAAGACGAGATTTCGCCCAGGTGCAGGTAATACTGCGAATAGGCGGGCTGCTGGAGGATGATACCATGTGGCGTCGCCAGGCGCTCCTTCACGGCCGCCAGCGCCTTTTCCGCCTGTCCATCACAGAGACCGATGCCGGCCAGGATGCAGAAGCCCTGCGGTTCGATAAAGATTTGCCCTTCGTCACATTCATGTGAGCCAACCTTCCGGCTGAAATAGTCGTAGGCGCGAAGAAACCACTCACCGTCCCAACCATGCTTGAGTACGGTGACTTCCATTGTCGCTGCCTCGTCGTGGTAAAGTTGTGCCTCGTCCGTAAGACCACGCTCTCGGGCCATGGACGCCATTTCCTCAGCAGCCAGCACAAACAGCCCAGCGATAAAGACCGATTCAGCCACCTTGCCATTCTTGCCGGTGATGGTCTGGAACGATTCGCCAGGCACCTCGGAGAAGGTGTTCAGGTTCAGACAATCGTTCCAGTCCGCACGACCGATGAGCGGCAGGCCGTGCGGCCCCAGCTGGTCCAGCGTGTAGCGCAGGCTGCGCTGCAGATGCTCGTAAAGGGGTTTCTCGGCGCCGGGCTGGTTCTCATACACCACCAGCTCATCCAGAATACTCCAATCGCCGGTTTCCTTCAGGTAGGCGGCCACGCTTAAAATCAACCAAAGCGGATCGTCGTTAAAGCTGCCGCCGATCTCATCGTTGCCACGCTTGGTGAGCGGCTGGTACTGGTGGTATGCGCCGCCTGTTTCCAGTTGCGTTGCGGCGAGATCCAAGATGCGCTCGCGGGCTCGTTCCGGAACCATGTGAACGAAGCCCAGCAGGTCCTGATTAGAGTCCCGGAAGCCCATACCGCGCCCAATACCGGATTCGAAGAGCGAGGCTGAGCGCGACAGGTTGAAGGTGACCACGCATTGGTAGGGGTTCCAGATGTTGACCATGCGGTCGGTGTGGACGTCCGGCGTTTCCACCTCGAAGATGCCCAGCAGGCGGTCCCAATAGGCGCATAGAGCCTCAAAGGCAGCGTCTACATTATCCTTGTTCAGATACTTGCCGATGACTGGCTTGACCGTTTGCTTGTTGATCCTCTGTGAGCCGGGAGGATCGAACTTTTGATCGCGAGGATTCTCGTGGTAGCCCAGCAGGAAAATGACCTGGCGGGTTTCGCCGGGCTTGAGGGTGACTCTGATGTGGTGCGAGCCCATCGGTGCCCAGCCGCGGGCCACGGAATTGAAGGAGCGACCGCGCTCGACCGCCACCGGATTGTCCCATCCCCTATACGGCCCCAAGAACACATCGCGCTGCGTGTCGAACCCAGCCAATTCTTCGGAGCAGGCAAAGAAGGCAAAGTGATTCCGCCGCTCGCGGTATTCGGTCTTGTGGTAAATCACCCCATCTTCGACTTCCACCTCGCCCGTGCTGAAATTGCGTTGAAAGTTGGTGGCATCGTCCTGGGCGTCCCACAGACAGAACTCGATGCTGGAGAAAACCGAGAGGTTGGCAGACTCCTCTCGCTGGTTCGTTAACGTCAATTGCCAGATTTCCAGGCTTTCACCCAATGGGACAAAGTACCGAGTTTGCGCTTCGATCCCCTTGTACGTGGAACCGATAATGGTGTAGCCTAACCCATGGCGACAGGTATAGCCTTCCAATTCGTGGCGGGTGGGTTGCCAAGAGGGAGACCAAAACTCTCCTGTGTCATTATCTCGCACATAAATATAGCGCCCGCCGCAATCAAGAGAGACGTTGTTGTAGCGGTAGCGCGTAATGCGCCGCAGGCGCGCATCCCGATAGAACGAATAGCCTCCGGCGGTGTTGGAAACGATGCCAAAGTAAGCCTCGCTCCCCAGGTAGTTGATCCAGGGTAGCGGGGTGTCGGGCTGCGTGATAACGTACTCATGATGTTGATCGTCAAAGTATCCGTAACGCATAGATTCTCCTTAGCAAAGAGCTGTCGCGCTGGCCCGCTAGCGTCCGCCCGCACAGTGGGTCCCAGCCGGCTGGGCAAGTACCAATTAGTACAACTGTCCAATCTTTCACATGTCCCCTTGACACACACCTGCCCCGCATGTATCTGATGGGTTCAGCGTACAACTTCTGCACCTACGTCTCTCCCACCTTCAGCTCTGCTAGAGGCAGCCCACTGCTATATCGTTCTCTTCTAGCCGCCGGTCCGCCTCGCTCCAGACCTCTATGACCCGCTCCTGGCCGGGAAAGAGGTCGAAGTAATTATCGCTGAACTTGGTGCCCTCTATGGGTACGACCAGCTTGACAAAGTAGGCGTAGGTGTCGGTGGCTACCCGGACCTCGTATTTCCCATCGCTCCCCCCAGTGATCTTCACCGTCAAGTTGGGCTCCGGCCGCTTCAGATCCTTGACCTTCACGAAGAAGTGGCGGTTATCAGGGAACAAACCGCTTCGGGAGCGCACGGCCAAATACTCCTGCCGGGGATCTTTGATGCCTAGCTCATCGAAGGAGAGATGCCGGACTTTCACAGAACCGTTGGCTGGCGCTCGGACCTCTAGGACCTCCTCGTACAGCTCCTGGCCGGAGAAGTCACCGTGAAGGACCCTTACCGTGTCCACAAAGTCCTCCACGGTGTCGTTGGTGATCCATAGCGAGACGCCATCCATTTCCTCTTTGAAGGAGGCCAAAATGGGCGCATAGGCCCTCTTAGCATAGAAGTAGCCGGCCTTGGGAAAGAGGTAGTAGTCCAACACGCTCCAACTGAGGCCCGGCCAGCAGTCATTCAACTGCCAAAAGAGCGTCCCGCTACAGTGAAACTTTCGCCGCCGATAGTGTTCGATACCGAACTTTAGCCCCTCGGCCTGACAAATCATGGAGAAGTCGAGGTACTCCTGTAGCGAGTTGGGCAGGCCGGTGTGGGCCAGCATCAACAAGTCCCCTTTGCCTTTAGGTTCGTCCTTGTTGCGGTAGAGCAGCTCCGGGCTGCCGAGGCGCAGGGCTATGGCTGGCACGTTGCGTCGCAGCGTCTCCAACACCGGCGCGGCGTGCATACCAAACTCGCTGATAAAGCGACCCGGGTCCTCGGCATAGTGGCGATAGGAGATGCCCTCTGGCGAGATGTCTTGTTTCGGCTCCTCGCCAAAGCGGCGGGGATATACAGCGCCATGCCAGACCTGCCAGTTGTGGCGGTCTCCTTCCTCGGCAGCGTTGTGGTCGTTCCCGCCATAGGGGCTGGAGGGCCAGTAGAGCCGGGTGCCATCCATCTGCTCGACGATGGGCGGCAACAACTCGTGGTAAATCTTTTTGCCCGGACACTCTCGCCCGCGCTGCTGCCAGTTGCGCATGTCGTCTAGCCAGTCGTTCTCGCTGTTCCCGCACCCGAGGGCCAGGCAGGGACGATTGCGCAGCCGTCGCACCACCGTCTCCGCCTCCCGCTCCACCTCGGCCATAAAGTCAGCCGAGTCGGGGTATAACGCGCAGGCGAACATAAAGTCCTGCCAGATCAGAATGCCCAGCTCATCGCAGAGACGGTAAAAGATGTCTTTCTCATAGATGCCACCGCCCCAGACCCGCAACATGTTCATGTTGGCCTCGACGGCCAGCTCCAGAAGATCGCGGTAGCGAGCCTCGTCCACCTGAGCCACAAAGGAATCGGCCGGGCTCCAGTTGGCTCCCTTGGCAAAGAGCTTGATCCCGTTGAGCACAAAGGTAAAGAACCTGGCACCCGGCTCGTCTGGGTCAGGCGATTGATCGACCTGGATGGTGCGAATGCCCACCTGCTCGCAGTGAGTGTCCAGGGTCTCGCCGCTGGCCCGCAAGATGACCTCCAGTTCGTAGAGGGCTGGCTCCCCCAGGTCTTGGGTCCACCACAGGGCGGGATTGGGGATGGTGAAAGCTGCCTCCGCCCGGCCATTGGCCAGCGGGGCCTGGTCGGTTAGCCGTTGCTCGCCCCGGCTCAGGGTGATCTGCGCCTCCATGTCTGGCGCATCGGCCCACCGCTCGGCCTCGACGACAATGGTCGCTTCTGCCGCTTGCGGGCTGATGGCCGTGGTCTTGAAAAAGACTCCACTCAGGCGAGCGGCCACGTGACGGCGCAGCGTCACTCCTTGCCAGATGCCCACGCTCACCAGCCGTGGCGCCCAGTCCCAGTCAAAGTTACACTGCGCCTTACGCACCCAGGCCCGCTCGGGGTTGCGGCCCCATTGTCCCTCAATCTCCTGCTCGCCAACGGATGCTGTCACCGGCTCGAAGCGCACGGCCAACGTGTTGTGCTCTCCCAGGCGCAGATTCTCCGCCACGTCAAAAATGGCGGCGATGAACATGTTCCGGTGGCTGCCGATCTCGATCCCGTTCAGATAGACGGTGGCCAAGGTGTCGAGGCCGTCAAAGGTCAGCAGATACCGAGTCTCGGCGTCGTCTTTGGCCACAGGCGCTTTGAACGCTGTGCGATACCACCACTCCTGGCGTTCCACCCATTGGCAAGTCTCCACGTTCATGTTGTAAAAGGGCGGCGCTAATCGTCCGATCTCCACCAGCGCCGTGTGCACATCTCCGGGTACCGAGGCCGGAGACCAACTTGTATCGTCGTGGTCAGGCAGGTGTGCACCTACCGCTAACCCCTGACCCGGCGTAAAGTCCTGCAACTTCCACTTGCCATTCAGATTCAGAATGATAGATTCAGACATGGTTCAGTCTCCGAACGATCTCTATGCATGCCCTGGCAGTGTGATAAGGGGTCTTCCAGATGCTGCCCTTTTCGCCCCTACATTTGCCCTCAGGCGTGATTTCTTCGTGCCACTCGCCGTATTCCCTATCGAACTGCCGGGCAAAAACCCATTCCTCGACGTTGACAAATGCGTCTATGAAGCTTTCGTTGCCACTCAAGGCATAGGCATTGAGAAAGCCTACCAGGGCTTCTGCCTGGACCCACCACACTTTTTGTTTTCCCGTGACCCTACCCCTCTCGTCACCTTCGTAAAAGACTCCCCCATTCTCACGGTCGAGACCGTTCCTTGCCACTTCTCTGGCAAGCGACAGGGAGAGCTCATGGATAGAACTCACGTTGCTGATCCCACAAACATCGCCGGCTTCGGTCAGGAGCCAGGAAAGTTCTATGTCATGTCCATAGGATACAGGGGAGGGGAGAGGCGTCCAGTCATTTTCGAAAAACTGGAAGGCACATCCCCTCTTTGTATCGGTGATGGTATTCGCGCATAGATCTATCAGCTCCTCAAGACGGTTCTTAACCGTCGCATCCTTAGAAGCCCTGTATAGATTGGTGAAAGATTCCAGAAGGTGGACATGAGTGTTCATGGTCTTTCTATCACCACTCACCCCATAGTCCGGATGCTGGGGCATGGGGTTCCACTCCTCTGAGAAGGATTCCCTATAGCCCCTCCATTGGCTGTCATGACCGAATTTGTCCATCACGCCAAATGTCTCAAGGGCAAGCCTGAGGGCCTCCTCGTTTCCAAAGGCCAGGAAATATTCGCTCAGCCCATAGATGATGAAACTCTGCCCGTAGAGATGCTTCTGCTTGTTGAGGGGCAGGCCCTCCGCTGAGACCAGGTAATACCAACCGAGCCTTGCCGGGTCATAGAAGCGCTCCCGAAGAAAGTTGAACGAGCGGTCTGCCATATCGTGATACGCTGGTTGCGGGTCAAGTCTATAAGCGGCCGAGAAGGACCAGAGGAACCTGGCGTGCTGTACAAGGCCTTTCGGAAGGGAGGGGACGGGGTCGCCCTTCCGGTCGAGGACGCCGTAAAAACCGCCATGCCTGGTATCCGGGCCATGCTTTATCCAGAAAGCCATGATCCCATCCGTCAGGTGGCGGAGATATCTGTCCTGGGGCTCTATCACCTTTGCGATTTTGTTATCCAACTATCCATACTCCCTCACAGCTCTCCCCCAATGGCGAAGGCGAAGTCGTTGTGGCCCAACTCGCGGCCTTTGCCTCTCACGAGGGTTGCTCCGGCCTCAGCTCGTCCGGCAGGCTGGCCCGCACGTTGGCGTAGACAGCCTCGTTGACCTCCACTCCCAGACTCTCCAGGGCCAGAAAAATCGCCCCTACAACCGGCTCAAACTCCGGGAGACCGATGGTGGCCTGGGGAGCTATCCTGTGCACCACCTGAGTAATCGTGTCAACCAGCAGCGGCCCACTGCCCTTGAACACGCTGCCCCCAAGCACCACCTCCACATCGGTGGTTTCCAACCCCAGCCGCTTGATGATCGCGTTGGCCGTGGTTCCCACCTCGGTCCCTACCCGCACCACAAGATCCTGAGCCACCTGGTCCCCTCCATAGGCTGCCTGGAAGAGGAGAGGCACCAGGGCAAGGAGTCGCCGTTGGTCAAACTGGCCGGGATAGTAGTCGAACTGGCTCTGGTAGAGCTGGGCGATCAGCTCCTCCACCGAAGGGAGCCCCAGGGCAGTGAGAACCATCTCCGTCAGCATGGTGGGCTGGCCCCGCCCGTCCCAGGCACGGCAGATGAGACGGATTACCTCCTGGGCGATATCGCCGCCCCCGCCCCAATCGCCCGACAGCGTCCCCAGGCCCGGCAGTTGAATCTCCTGTCCGTCGGGCCCGATGCCGCCCGCATTGAAGCCGGCGCCGCTTATGACGGCCACACCCCAACTGCGCTTGAGGCCAGCTCGCAGGGCGACCATAGTATCGTTCTTGATGCGTACCCGCCGGGCGATGCCCATTCCCTCGACGGTCGGGGTCAGGAGAGCAAAATCTACGGGCAGGTCAGCTCCGGCCAGGCCAAAGAAGCCAAAGTCCACAGGAGGAGACGCGCCTGCCTGAGCCAGAGCCTCCTCGGAGGATCGTCTGATCTCGGCCAGGGCCGGCTCCAGCCCGGCCACCTGGTGGTTGCCCGACCCACCCTGGCCAAACCCCAGGATATGGCCGTCTTCGTCGGCGACCAGAGCGAAGGTCTTGGTCGCGCCAGCATCTACGCCCAGAACGAGACTCAGTGGACCTACAATTGCTCTGAGGGGATTGTCAAATCCCCGCTTTTGGCCTGGATCTGGCGATCCAGACCGAGCAAGATTGGATCTAATGAGACTCATGTCCTCCCCTCGAATTGCGGCAGGTAAGCTCGGTTGGCTTCCTTGATGGCCGCCCAGAGCCCTTGGGCCACGGCAAAGGAGGGCACCAATGGATGGGTCAAAAGAGCTTGTAAGGCCGCTTGCTCGTCCCTCTCCGCTCCGGCCAGGACCGTCAGTTCCTCGTAGGCCTTGACGGCCTGGGTCAGCCCCCGTATCACCGGGGGCATGGGGGCCACGGGGATTGCTCGGACGCCGCTCCCATTGATCACTGAGGGCAGCTCCACAACACAGTGCGGAGGGAGATCGGGCAGGGCACCGTTGTTACGTGTGTTGACGATGTGCACCTCACCCTTGTCGTGATGGATAGCACTGATGACGGCCACGGCTACGGTGGAATAGTAGGCACCACCCCGCTTCTCCAGCAGCTTGGGTTTGTGCCTGAGGTTGGGGTCAGCGTAGAGCTCCAGCAGGCTGGCTTCGATCTCCTGGACGACCTCTCCCCGGGTTTTCTCCGCCTGGCGCTGCTCGGCCACCACCTGATCGTGGTTATAGTAATAGGTCAGGTAGTAACTAGGGAGCATCCGCAGCGTCTCGAGGAGCCCTGGGGAAAAGGGAAATTCGCCCGCCCTGGCCATGGCAATGGCGCCTTCCAGCAC
>Ga0114918_10003124_pt1 | contig 14684 bp, 19 predicted proteins | sample LantaG_FD_87015 | JGI IMG/M metagenome (GOLD analysis project Ga0114918, IMG submission 87015) | Deep subsurface microbial communities from Baltic Sea to uncover new lineages of life (NeLLi) - Landsort_02402 metaG | ecosystem: Environmental > Aquatic > Marine > Oceanic > Sediment | place...
TCACAGGTTGGATTATATGACCCAAACTTTCTCATATTCCTAATTTCACCCAATGAGATATCACCCATAGACTCTTTTATAAATTCGTTATAGCTACTTAATAATCTCATTTTATAACAGTTCCTCTCCTTTTATCTGGAACTAAGTAATAGTAATCATATTCTTCAAATGATTCGTATTCCTCATCTTCCATATAATCTTCTACGTATATCCATTCTGGATCTTCATCATCTGGTCCTTCATAAGAAGCCATAAACTGACCCCACTTATCATCATTAAACTTATTCTGTTTAAGAACCCTTTTTAATTCATCAAATGAAACTTGGTATCTATTATCATCAACTTCATCAATTATAGTTACACTTACTGACTCTTCACCATTAGTGAATGTTACTTCTCTACTAGAATTACTTTCTGTTAAAAATTCACTAAATTTTTTAATATTATTCATCATTTAATTTAATATATTTTTTAGCATCATTAAGAATTTTCTTAACTCTTTTTAATTCATCTCGAATCTCTCCCATTTTTTCATAAACATACATAGATATTTGAACTCCTACGTCATCACCTTCTGTTATAACTGGTTCTAAATTTTTGTAAATAGTGTTCAATGATGGTGTTTTACTGATGTTCTCACCTTCATCATCATAAACTTGATAAAATAAATCATATATTGAATCTTGAAGATTATTTATTTCATCAATAATACTTTTTTCTTGACCTATATTTTCTGTTAAGAAGTCATTATATTTTCGTATATTTCCCATATTATATTATTTTCCATTTTTTATTCTACGATAAAAATCTATAGATCTACTTATATTATCTACAATATCTGATTTTATTACTTCTCTATAATTAATTATGTAATATTCATTACATATAAATGTTACTTCATTAGATGATGGTCTAATATCACCACTAACTGGGTGTTTCCAACCATTATTTAATAGTTCATTAATATCAGAATCTTTATATGTTGATACTATATATTCTATATCAGATTCTTTAATTTCATACATTTGACTTATTTTAAAATCCCTATATTCTTCATATGAATCATACATTTGCTTAACATCTTTGAGTTCTAGAAGATCCTCATCCAATTTATAATTACCACTGTAATCATTTAAATATTCATTATGATATTCATAGAAATAACCAAAATCTCTTCTCTTCACACACCCGGTGTCTTTACCATTATAATAATAAATTTCACCATTTTCCCATTGACCTTTAGATAAACTATTTAGACGAGGGATATCATCTCCATATCTAACCCACAATTTCTCAGATATAAAATCCCACAAGTCTCTAATAATTGGTGACCAATAATATTTATATTCTCCGATTGGGAAGAACATAAAGTCTCCATCTCCAAATCTTTCTGCTAAATTATAATCTAAAGATGTGAATATACCATTCCTAACATTTACCCCGAATTTTTCACGAAAAGATTCGTTTAAATCATCGTGTATTTCTCTTGGAGTTGATTCTGGATAACGATTATGTCTCATTTTCCTTTTACTATAGATGAATTTATTTTCAGAAGATATAGATCCATTAATATCCTTCTCACCATTATAGTAAATATCTTCTGGTCTTTCTATATGAGCTCCTCTAAAAACCGGGAAATCAAACTCTTTCAAAAAAGGAGCACAGTCCCTTTTTATTAAATCTATTAACTCAGATTCAATATTATCTATATTATCTATAAATTTTTCAAAGAGTTTTATATATTTCACTTTATATTACCGTTACTTTTAGCATCCTCTATCATGTTCTCAACAGCTTCCATTATAGATATACCAGTCATCCAATTAAAATTAACTTTAATATTAGCATTTATGAAATCTTGCATAACTAAATGACCATCTTCATCAGACAAATATTCATCATATATTTCTTTACTTGGAGTTTTATTCAAAAAAAGTGATAATAACTGATTAGAATAAATCATATAATCATCCTTATCTAACCCAAATGTAGACTCGGTTCTATTTTCCTTAATATATCTAGTAAATTTTTTCATAAAATTTTATAACCAATTATTTTTTCTTATCCACTCGAAAGCATCCTTATGATTTGAAAATGATTCAACCGCTCCCGATCTTTGCATATCCCATTTATAAGCTCCCAATTCTTGTTCATTTATAAAAATATATGGCTTATTTAAAGCATAAGACATTCCTAATTCATAAGTCATACCAAAACCAGATTTATTATCAGATGTTATCCAACCAACAACAAGATCAGCTTTTCTAACCATCTCAACTTCCATCTCAAACCAATTACTCTTTTTAGTAGCAGTTCTAGGATCTAACCATTCAATGTTCTTATCCTTGAATTCTTCAATGATGATATCACGCCAACCACTCCATCCACCAGCTAGGTAGACTTTCTTTTTAGTGTTTGATCCACTATCACTAGAATCATCAACTCTCATCTGCATTCTTCTGAAATCAGACTCATCATCATATTCATCATTTTCAGTTATTCTGAAATTATTAAACTTTTTAATCATAATTTTACCATTCTCTTTTTGATATTAATTCGTTGTTAGGAGATACGATAAATGTTTCATTACAATCTTCTCCCGAACAACCACCACCATAATAGTATATTTTATATCCATTTTCGAATATTAACCCACTACCATAAAATTCACTTTTATAAGCAGGTAAAAAATCTTCTCCAACAACGATCTGACCCTTTATATTAGAATCGAATACTTCTTGATAAGACCTCTGAGAACTTTCGTTCAATTTAAATTTATTAAATTTCTTAATCATATCTTTTAATTAATTTATTATCGTTTAACCATTACCATAAATGAACTGTTCCCCTTATATTTAATTTCCTCTTCTATTTTAGAAATATCATCATTCCCCTCTGATATCAAACTCTCACCATTATATTGAACCCCACCTGGTAATTGGAAATTATATCTAGTCATCATATTACCTAATTGTCTCTTACAATGTGCGGTAACATAAGTTATGAACATCGGATCTGAATAAAGTCCCTCTTCTTGAACATTAGCATAGGCTTCTAAAACCAAATCTCCCTCTAAAGCTGTTAGTATATTCAACCTATTATTCATTTGATTATAGTTAAACTTAACTGTATATTTTGACATTTGATTTAACATATCGGAAAATGAATCTAGGATAGTTTTATACACACCTAACTCACCAATTGTCGTAACATATGAGGATAAATATGGTTGGTTAGTCACTCCCATATTTATGGATAGGTTAGGGGCATTAATACCGATACTGAAAAGATTAGTATTTCTAACCTCGTATATCCAACTTATTGTTTGAATCTCACATGGTAATTGAATGTATCTATACTTTGTATATTCATCTGTCTTAAATGCCTTGTGTGAAACGTGGTAATACATCTTCTGCACTGCATATAAATAATGTTGATAGAAGAACGGAGCCGCTTTATTCTCGACAATTCTTCTGACCTCAAGGTCTGGTAATAATCTAGGTAACGCTCCACTTACGGTTAATTCTCCTTGTACTACATCAATTAATTCTTGTATTGTATATGCTCTTGGTATCATTCTCTATATATTAAAATAATATCTCACTTTATAATATATTATTAATTAACCAACTACAATATGATCATATTTATATCCACACTAATCTTGGGAGAATTAGACAATGAGTTCCAAGAATAATTAAAATCTTTTATAAGAGAAGAGAGATTCCGTAAATTATTGGACAAATAATATTTGGTAGTTTATATAATTTTAGTATATTTAATACAATAAATAATTATTATACATATTAATGTTAAAAGAAGAAATTGAATTGGAAAGTAATATCTCTCACTATTTCATGAGGGATAACGGAGTAACTACACATTTTAGATATAAACCTAAACCAACTCCATTAGAACCCAATAGAGTAGAGTTGAGTGTATTCACATCAAGTAGAACAAATGGAATGTTTTTGTTCCATAGTATCACTGGTGAGGATACAGTCACATCACTATCCCTCATGTTACATTACATAATGGAAGAGATGCCAAGTGAAAGTAATTACACTATTTCTTGGACTAGTAATAATGATAAAAATCTAGAAACTAAATACTCTTATTTCAGAGGTTCGAACTTAGATAAAATATTATCTAAGTTCTGGAATGGTAAATCGAAAGATGAAATATCGATACTTGAAATTAAATTAAACCCAATTTCATAAATAAAATATCTATGACCTATGACCGAAAATAGATTCTATGATCATATTTTAAGTTGGACAGATCCAAATAGAATTAATATAAAGTATTTCTATCTACTATGGATTAGTAAGGATTCTGATATCCAAAAAGATAATAGTGTTTTTATTGGATATACTGAAAAAACTAATAAATTCGAAGTTGATGATTGGTGTGGTGTTGGGGGTGGCATTACTAAAGTATTATACAATACTAATATTAATGCTAATATAAAGTGGTATTGTCTATATAAAAATGGTCATGATTATATTGGTGAAAGTTTTATATCAGAATATAAAAAAAGTAAGATACCATTTATAAATCCATTAAATACATACCATTATGGAAGTTATGTTACCGAAAAATTAGCTAAAGATAAACTATTTCAAGAATTTTGGTTAGATAATAAAGATTGGTTATCAAAAATATAAGAATATGACGTATAAAGAACAATTAATTATAGGTATAATTGAAGAGAATTTACCAAGTATTAAAGAACTTGGTGAAGTTCAAGAAAGGGAAATTAAAAAAATAAGGGAAGAGGGATATGGTGATATACACCCATTTTACCAAGATGAAATTAAAAGTGGAATATCATACACTCACGGATATACAGTAGGACATTTATCATTAGCTTCTAATATATTATCTTTAATGAGAATGAGTGAGGAAGATATTGTAAAATGGATTGAAGATAAAGAGAAAATTAAACTAGAAAACGAGGAATTAAGAAAATCATTTATAAAAAAATTAGAAGATGTCGATAAATAGTGATGATTATATAACAGAGTACATAAAAGATTGGATAGATCACCAAAATAAAACTAAAGATGAATCTGAGCAGATGAGATATTCATCTATACACTTGAGAGTATATAGAGGTGATGGTGTGTTGGTTAAATACTATTATTACAAAGGATCTTGCTTACAAAGAGGGAAATATGGTACATTGGAAAAATCTGAGAAATTTATTTCTAAAAAGGATATTAAATATCAGAAGTTAAAGATGTTATTGAATGAGTGATGGGTCAATATTTTGATAAAACTCTTCTATAATCCTACTATTAAAATCTACCAAATAATATTCATCACAAATAAATGTAATCTCATTCTCACTTCTTAACGCATCATATAAATTATCTAATTGATATTCACTTACCAAATCCCCAATTCTATCATATGACATTTGTTTCAAATCATCTACTATAACATCAATTGATTCACCAATCAAATGATCGTAGCCACCTGTATACGTTTTACCATTTTTTATTTGGTCTATCATATCATCATCTATAGTAGGATACTTTTTAATTGCTTCAAAGAAATACTCACCTTCTAATGCTGAAAATAGATCATCAACTTCCTCTGACCAAACCATTTTATAATCTCCAATTGGGAAGAATAGATATGTACCACCCTTCATACCAGAATAAGCTCTAGCAGTACTCCATAATGAGGTGGTGAAGATTCCTTGACTTCTAGGTGATATATGATACCTGAATTCGAAGATACTATCAAATAATCTTGTGAAAAACCCACCAAGGTCTTTAGATCTTCTATCTTTTCTAGACGACTTTTTATATAAAATGTTAATTTTACCATCTATTTCACATCTCTCAATAACATCTCCCTTAGTTGGAACACCTCTATATAAAGCCTGTGGTCTTGAAGCAGGATTTACCATTTCACAATATACATTCTCCCTTTTAAGAGTATCAAGGAATGGCTTACAATCTCTCTTTATAATCTCAATAATTTTATCGAAATCACCATCTAGTTTTGTCTTTGTATCACCTAGATACACTTTCATCTCTAAGAAGTTTTTATATTGCTTTATCTTACGCATTTTTATCTTCATCATTATTTCCATAAAATTCTGAAATTAAATCATCATGTGGAGTAACTAAATAATAATCCTCACAAAAAAAAGTTATTTCATTACCAGATTCCAAAGACTCTTTTAACCCATACGTTCTATAACTACTTACCAATTCATTTATCTCATTCTTAGCTTCATTTTCAAGAGATTCTATAATATCATCAAATGGCTTACCCACTAGATCTGGATATCCATCGTAATATCCATCATGAAACTCTTCCAACATTTCAACACTTGGATTTCTGAAATATTCAAACCATAGTCGATCTTCTATTTCACTAAAAAGATCATCTACATCTTTTGAATATAATATTTTATAATCCCCTTTAGGAAAAAATAAAAGTGCTCCAATCATATGATCAGCATAAGCACTAGCTATAATTCTTTTAGGAGAGACGAAAACACCCTTCCTCCTTGGATTTAGTCCGAATTTTTCACCAAATGCCTCATCAAACCAATCAGTTATTTTATCACCCATATCTTTAGGATTTCTATTATCTCTAACCTTTTTTATAGAAGTTATATAACTATCATTATCTCCCTTAAAAAGTTCCGAACTCTTTAACACAACATCACCACGATCTCTAACTCCCCTATAGAAAACTCTAACATTTCCTATCATATCATAAACATTGGTTTCCTCATTTTTAAGGTCTTGTATGAATGGTTCGCAATCTCTTTTAATTAGATAAATTGTATTATCCAACCATTGAACCTCTGCTTTATCTGAAATTTCAGATTCACCATTAGATTCAGTAAATAATTTATATGTTTTTAATATATTCATTAAAATTCCTTCAATAGACAATAAGTTACTTTGTCTTGCTTACTATTTTTAATAGTGTTTATTATTTCCATATATTCCTTAGTATTATTACATACTTGACATCCAGCTGACCAACCTCCTATTGTAGATTTTATAATATTACCTAAATAAGATTTTGTAGCGGTGTGAAAATTAATACCGAACCAACCAGTTTCTTTCTTACCTTGTTCTTCCGATTTATAATCCATGTCACCATCTCTCCAAACAGTAACCTTATTACCAACTTGTCTCAAAGCGGGCATGTATCCATTGTGCATACCATATTTCCAAACCCCATGATACCATCTATCCGATTCTAGAATAGCAGCTCCCTCTTTATTATACTTTTTAAACCCCTTTAAAATAGAAAGTCCTGGATTTGTAGTACCAGTTGTTTTCATCACTAAAGATTCACCTTTCATTAAGTAGAACATATCATCAAATTGATCAGGGTGATCAACTGGGTTTCTAACACCAATTAACCAATATTCATTTGGAACTCCATTAAAGTCGGATAATTCCTTAACTCTTTTCAATAGCTCATCACCATTATAAATCTTACCATATATTGATGTATTAATTTTCATCGCTGATAATGTTGATTCACCAACTATCCCATCCACTTTCAGTCCATTTTTAGACTGATATTCTTTGACAGCTTTCTCAGTCATTGGACCGAAACTACCATCTGGAGTAAGTCCTAATATTTTTTGAAGTTCCTTAACTGGTTCTCCACTTGATCCTAATCTTAGTGTCATTTTTATTTAAATTCATTTTTATCATCTGATACATAAAACTTATCTAAATTGTAGTGTTTATTAAAAACCCTTTTACAATCTTCTAAAGTTATAGTATCTATTATGTCTTCTAAATTCCAACCATCTGGTGATATCCATCTACCAACTGATGAGTGTCTATTTATATCTTGTTTTTTTAAATTTATTTTAACTGAATTTTTAACAATGTTAAATCTCTCTTGGGTCAAGTGATTATCTATATTTTCAAAAATTTCACCAATTGTATCTACAATTTTCTCAATGTTACCATTAGAAGTTAATGTCGATATATCAATATCAGCAACATTATTCATTCTATTCATCGAACAGTCTACGAAATAGACTAAACCTTTCTTTTCTCTAATTTCCTTATAAAATGGTGAATTAAGACCACTACTCAACATCATGTTTATAAATTGAGCCTCTGCGAAATCTTCCCTAATTAATGGTGATTTAATAATTAGTGAGCTCTTATTGGCAAATGAATTATCTAATTCAAGATCTAAATTTGTATTATTCTCATGTAGTTTATACTCTTTATTAATCTCCCTCTTAGCAAATTTCACATTACTATTAAAATCATTATGTTTGGACACATTAATTATTTTAGATGGGTTCATATATTGCTCTTCAAAGAAATTAAGACAATCCATAAACTTTAAGTTTTCTAAATCAGATTTCTTACCAATAGGACTATAACTATCATATATTTTCCTTTCTAAATTTAGGTAATGACATGATGTTTGATCATTAAAAGTATCCATATATTCTTCCAATACAATCTTCCTTTCATTCTCAAAATCATCTCTAGTTACATTAAAATCTGATAGTAACTTTAAAAATTCACCCTTATACTTATTAACGTTTTCATCTAACCCTTTTATATAAAAGACGATCTCATTTGATGAAGTATATGCGTTCCATGAAAGACCATTATCTTCAAATATATCTTGTAAATGATCGAAATTTTTACACATCAAATGTTCCATAAGATGTGATATCCCATAGTTACCAGACCTTTCTAAGTTCGTACTACCTTCGTATATAACATAGAATCCAGACAAATCAGTTTGGTTTTTTAGATTAATAATCATATTATTTACTATTTTTGTGTAGTATATATAATAATTATTTATACCTAAATTCTTTAAGTAAAAGGTCAGCTGGTATCCCCAACTCTCCATTTTTAATACTTATTCTAGATGTGTCATTCTTAAAGAAATATAAATTTTCACTATCTAGTATAGCATAGTAATTTGTTAAATAAGGTTTAGAAATAGAAGCTCCCTTAGTATAATAAACATCCTTCCCATATGGTTTATATTTGCTTATATACTTGTTAAGTGACCTAATTTTCTTAACTTGTATTGTATTGGTTTCACCATTATAATCAAAGAATATATCAGCTCCACCAACCATATCATTAGCATCACCACTACCATCTGGGAGTTTTATGTTAGAAACTCCACCAAATAATTTAGGTAAATACTCAACAACAATCTTCTCAGCATCATCACCTATACCTTTAGATCTTCTGATAGCATTTACAATATTATTTATAACAGTCGATCCATTTTCCTCAGTAGTTTTAAGGAATATATTTCTAGCATTTCTTTTAACAAATTCCATAAATCTATCATACTCAGCATAAAATTCAACTGATCCAAACTTCGGAGTTATGAAGTCGAATCTTTTTATTTCACTGTTCCCCCTATCTAAAACATTATTGATAGAATTTATCATTATACTAAGTGCGGTATAGTTAGTATTAATTCTATTTAAAATAGACCATTCTTCATCATCCCAATCAAGACCCATTACTCCATAGTATCCCTTATCTCCTTTCTTTTTCCATTTATTCATTGGTTTATATACTTTGTATAATATTTCACCCAAATTCTTTATATGTATTTTCTTAAATGTTTTATCGGATAACCATACTCTAGTCATTGAATCATAAACTTCTAGGTTGGTATCTCCAACCATTTCATTAAATTTCCTTATCTTATTTGAATTTAGGCTCATTTTCCTTCTTATTTTTTAATTTATTTAAATACATATTCAATTCTTTATAATCATTATAATCATCTAACTTTGAGTATATATTTGATTTATTTGGAACAGATGATTCATGTTGTCTTATAAGTAGATATCCAATTAAAATATCTTTATTGAAGTCCATATCATCTCCCAAAATATCTTTCCCTAAATTAATAAATACATCTCTAGATATTTTAACAGATCCATCACTTATACCTGGTATTATATACATGAAATTGAATATTACTGACTTCCCAAAATCCTCGATAGTGTAATTTGAATATTTCTTATCTGTTTTATAATACTGATACGCTCTTATGAAATTAGTAGAATCTACAGAATCGTCATCTATATTTACCCAAGATCTTATAAATTTTTCTCTAAGATTCTTCAATGAAGTTTCTAGCTCTAACTCACTTGGCTTACGACCAAATTTAGACATTACAAATTTATCTAAGAGTAAGTCTGGACTGTCATCATCTTTATTAGATAGATATCTTCTAAAATCACCATAGAAAGTTACCAAATCGAAGTATTTCTGTTTAACTCTATCGATGTAATCAGACTTATCATCTAAGTCCAATTGTCTTTGATCACCATCTCTGATAGATTTCAATCTTAAAATCTCATTTCTAACATCTTTTAGAGTTTGGTATGGATTTCTATCAGACTCTACCCACACTCTATTGAAATAATCAAAATCTGATTCTATCCTAGCATTAAAACTTGTGGATTCTTCCATTTTCTCTTCTCCCAAAGCTAAGATATCTTCTTCTTTTAACCATTCTCCACTTTTAGTCTCATAAGATATCACCGATTGTGGCTTAAATATCCAACCCCCATTATAATCTTTAACCAAAAACTTAGATGAAATTCCGGAGTATTCAGATGTCCAATCAAAATCTCTATCCATTATCTGAAACCACTCATAATCACTAAGATCAGAAAATAAAACATAATCATAATCACCATCAGGATCTATCCAATAATCATCTGGATACTTAATATTACCATTATCTTCCACTCGTGTTAATATATTAATAGCATCATCTTTTAAGATGAAAGATCCGTTGAAATCAGAATAAATACCATCATCCTTGTGATACCATTCACCATCTTTATTGAAAATGTCTCCATGATCATTTGGATAATATCCATAATATTCTATATAGACCGACTCATCTTCTCTTATGTTATCATTCAATGCTTCGGAATAAACACTATTAGAATTTGGTATATATTCATGATAGTAATTTGACCAATTACCCCCACGATCATAATCATCCCCACTAGTACCATTAAGAATATGACCACCATGTTCTTGATTATTATTGTTATATAAATTACCAGAATTAACATCAAATTCAGCGAATGTATCCATGTATGGATATTCATAATAATCACTAGCCCCCAATTCAACTCTCATATCAGATGTAAAATCCTTACCATTGTAAGTTATATTTTTGTGTGAAGAATAGTTTTGATAGGTTTTATAAGCCCATCCCTTCTCATCAGCAAAATCTATGAATTTATACACATCACTGTCTTTTATCGTATAAATTCTATCCATAAAATATTCTATATCTCTATAAGCAGAATCTAGAACTTTTACTTTCCATACCAAAGCTCTACCGAGTATCTTATCACTCTTAATATCTTTAAGTATTAATAATCTACAATAATCTGGGTTATCTACATATATTTCAAATGTAGAATCATACATATCACTCATACAGGAAGATCCTAAAGTACCACTATCTTCTAAATAATTCTCACAATTATACCAATACACAATCTCATTACCACTAACTAGATCAAAAACCTCTTCCGGAATTGATTGTATTGATTTAAACTTATTTACAAATTCTTCTATTTCTTTATCATTGAATTTACCTGGGAATAATTTACTAACAAATTTACCGATTTTCATTTCATTTCTACCTTTAGTGAAAAGTCCAGTTCGTATAGGGGAACTATTCTTAGTATCATTATCATATAAAAAATCCACTTGCTTATTAGTTATATCATCTCTACGATCTTGATTCCCAGCAGTTGGAGTCCCATATTTACCATTGATAACATCAACATTTGCGTGTTGCTGCCTTACTAATCTATCAGCTTTATTAATTTGGGTGAATGATATAAATCCCTCTTTATCAGTAATATCCACGAAAGTTATATCTGGTTTAACATCAGTTAATTGAACGGACATTATTGAATCAACTATTTCATTATCTTTAATGGTTGATAATTTATCCCTAAATTTAGGGGATAAGTATAACATAGACTCATCAATTCTACTATTGATGTTAAACGTATTTCTGGAGTTAATATATTTCATACTAACTATATATTAAACAGATACCCTCATATTTAATATAATAGATATATATGTCAATTGATAAAGATTTAATAAGATCAAAGGTTCAACTAATTTTGGATAAAGCTCACACACTAGCTCCAAAAAGGGTTATAAAAGAAACACCAGATGGTTTAGCATTCGCTGACCCCATTGGAGGTGATAGTAAAACAAATCCTTATGCTAAAAGAGCTCACCTTTATTGGGACTCATTCTATATAATATGTTATGATGATGATGGATATAAAATGCCATTTACTGAACTATGTTCAAAGTTTGGTGTTGATATTGGATCTGAACAAAGATTAGCTATATATGATCATATCGATAATAACATAACTTATAATGATTGTGAGAATGAATTTTTAGATTCGACATTTGATGAATTAATAAATCTAGATAAATTAATAGAAACTCTAAGTAGCGGAGATTGTGATTCCCAAATAGTTAATTTACAACCAGTACAAGCTGGTAGTAAAGTTGAGTTTTATTTAAAAAAGAGAAATATTTTCAATTTCAATAATATTTATCAAGCTGAATTTTACAAAAGTTCGGATTGGAAAGAACCCGTTTTAGTTATAATGAATCGAAAGGGTGATAAAATATTAGGACTACAAATCCGTAATTTACAAGAGGGGTATAAAAGAATGTTTAAAATATATAATTATGAACACTTATTAGAGTGGGTTGATCCAATATTACTAAAAGAGATAGATGTTAATAAGTTAGTTATGTATAATAAACTTTCATATTTTTATAATATCTTAAATGTAGATTTTAACTCAACTATAACTATATTTGAGGGGTATTTAGATTCAATATTCTATCCTAATTCTATAGGGTTGAGTGGTGTTAGTACAGATGTTAAATTTTTAGAAAATAACAGTTTAGATATCCAATACTTTTACGATAATGATAAAGCTGGGTGGAAGAAATCAGAGAATAAAATTAATAATGGATTTTCGGTATTCTTGTGGAAAAAGTTATTCGAATCAATAGTTGATAATAAAAATTCTAAAGATCCATATCATCTAATGAATAAGATAAATAAGGTTAAAGATTTGAATAGTCTAGCTATGTTAGTGAATAAACCATACACAACATTGAAATTGAAAGATTTTTTTAGTAAAGACACATTTGATAAAAAATATATCCCAATATTTAAATATAAATATGATTTCAAGAAGAAGAATTATAGAATATAATTATTTTTTTTATATATACCTTAATGGGTAAAATAAAGAAATATGAACATTTTCTAATCTTAGAGAAATTTGATGATAATATAAAATCAGAGCTAAAAAGGTTAGGAGTAACTGATGAAGATGAGATAAAAACTCATATTAAGCACGCTCATCGTGGAAATCTGGCTAAATATTTAAGTGATAATGGTAAAGGGATGACTTTTGGAATACTTAGGTCTTTGTTTTTGGATGCTCAAGAAGCTAAAAAGAGAACTGATTTAAAAGTTGGAGTTGTTAAAGCTATACATAGGATAATCCCCATAACACTTGCTCCATTCTTCCCAATACTAGCGATTCTAGGTTATGTTTTAGGAACATCTAGAGCTTTTAATAAAGTGATAGCTCCAATATTATCAGACCCATTAAGAGATTATCCAGACTTTTTAGAAAAACTGATAAAGGGATCTATGAAGATAGCTGAGGGTGAAATACCCACTAAAGATAGATTCACCAGATCATTTGTTGTTTCTGATGGAATAGTAGATTTTATAAAAGAGGATGTTTTAAGAGAATTCGCTATTTATCTATCTGATAAAATGAGTAAAGAGGATTCTAATAAAGAAGTACCAGAGCACTATGTGGAAAATGAGTTAAAGGAATATTTAAATGTTAATTTTGATATTGACCCATTAATACCACTTAAAAAATAATAACACACGATATGTCAAAACCTAAGAAGATCATAAATGTATTGTCCATCGATGGAGGGGGTATTAGGGGGGTTGTTTCAGCTGAAATATTAGTATATGTTGAGAAAAGATTACAAGAACTTACAAACTCAAATATAAGAATATCTCAACATTTCGATTTAATAGTTGGTACTTCCACAGGTGGGATTCTAACTTGCATATATGTGTGTCCAGATGAAAATGGTAATCCGAAATATTCAGCCGTTGATGCTTCTAATTTATATCTTGATAATGGAGATAAGATCTTTAAAAAAGAATTTTGGTATAGACTTAGGACTGGATTTGGATTATTTGGTCCTAGGTTCAGATCCAATAATATGGAATTATTGTTTGATAAGTATTTTGGTGAGACTAAAATAAGTGAATCTATAACGAATATAATGCTTACATCAGTCAATACTATTGATAATAATATTTATTTATTTAAGAGTTATAAAGGATATGATGATCCAAAACATGATTTTAAGATTAAAGAGGCAGCAAGATCTACATCTGCGGCTCCTACCTATTTCTCATCCAATAAAATAATGTTAGGAGATCAGGAAATGTCTTTAATAGATGGTGGTATGGCGATTAACAATCCGTCAGTTTCATCATATATAGAAGCTAAAAAGTTATTTCCAAAATCCACTAAAATAAATTTATTATCAGTGGGA
>Ga0114918_10003125_pt1 | contig 14684 bp, 14 predicted proteins | sample LantaG_FD_87015 | JGI IMG/M metagenome (GOLD analysis project Ga0114918, IMG submission 87015) | Deep subsurface microbial communities from Baltic Sea to uncover new lineages of life (NeLLi) - Landsort_02402 metaG | ecosystem: Environmental > Aquatic > Marine > Oceanic > Sediment | place...
TGGCGGGGGGGTAATAGTCAATAGTCAATAGTCAATCGAAAAAGGAGGCTGAAAGATGGCAATAAATCTCAAGCAAATGGCTGAGAAGAAGGATATTCTGGCTCCGGGACATCGCGCATGTGCCGGGTGTTCCGGCGCAAGCATTCTCAGAATGGTCTCGAATGCCGCTGGTCCCAACACAGTCATAGGATTTGCTACCGGATGTATGGAGGTTGTAACAACAATTTATCCATATACATCCTGGCGTATTCCATACATTCACAATGCATTCGAGAATGTTGCAGCGACAATATCCGGTGTTGAGGCGGCATATCGCTCACTCAAACGCAAGGGAAAGATTGATAAGGAGATAAATTTCATTGCAGTCGGCGGCGATGGCGGCACTTATGACATCGGTCTTCAGTCCCTTTCCGGCGCGATGGAGCGCGGGCACAACATGCTGTATATTTGCTATGACAACGAGGCTTATATGAACACGGGCATTCAGCGTTCGGGAGCAACACCTCTCGGCGCGGCGACTTCGACAACTCCCGCCGGCAAGAAGATACCAGGCAAGCAGCAGCATCGCAAACCGCTGACGGAAATCATGGTCGCTCATGAAATCCCGTATGTGGCTCAAGCCGCTCCGCACAACTATATGGACCTCATGCGAAAAGTCCAGCGTGCGCTTGAAATCGAAGGTCCAGCATTCATGAATATCCTTATGCCTTGTCCGGTGGGATGGCGATTTAAGGATGACACTGCAATGGATGTATCGCGTATGGCGACGAATTCATGTTTTTGGCCCCTGTTCGAGGTCGAGAACGGTGAGTGGAAGCTCAATTACAATCCTGAAAAGCGAGATAAGAAGATTTCCATCGAGGAATGGATTAAGGTTCAGGGACGATTTAAACATCTTTTCGCACCGGAGAATAGACCGATTATCGATGAGCTTCAGGCATGGACTGATAAACGCTGGGAAGTACTTAAAAAGAAATGCGGAGAAGGGTAGTTAATAATTAACAATTAATAATTAATAGTTGCCCCAGCAACACCCCATAGATATAGGATTGGTGGGTTTTTGTATGAAGGTGTAAACATTTATGCATTCATAAATTTTCCGTAAAATTCATTATGCTTATCCGCGATTGCTTCCCAACTGAAGCGCTCATGGATAGTCTTATATCCTTCGATTGCCATTTTTTCCGTCAATGACTTATCATCGAGAAGCCTAATGATTGCTTCGGAAAATTCATCCGCTTTTGATGAATCAGCTAAAATGCCGTTCTCACCTGATGTGATTACATTTTTTATCCCGCCGAATTTTGATGCGATAACCGCTCTTCCGCAAGCCATAGCCTCCAATGCGGTCATGCCGAACGGTTCGAAGAGTGATGGCAGGACAAAAAATTCCGCCTGTTGATAGTATGGAACAAGCACTTCATCCGGCACATAACCTAAGATATGAACCTTATCGTGCATATTTTTCTCATCGATGATTCGATGCATCATGTCGAAGACTTTTTGTTCACGCTGTCGTGGTTTTGGCGAGCCGCCACCGATTACGAGGTGGATATCGGGAATTCGTTTTCTGACAATATCGAATGCATGAAGCAGAAAATCGTGCCCTTTGTTGGAATCAATGCGACTCAAGCAGAAGATGTATTTATCGGAAAGGTCGGTTTTCACTTTTTCATCATTTGGCTCAAATTTCTTATAGTGATGAATATTCACTCCCGGTGAAATAACTACAATATTATCTGCCGAGAAATCATATAGTTGGCTTAATTTCTCCTTCTGCAGCTCGGTTGTAACGGATTGCGCATTAACAGTTTTGAATATACGAATTTCCTCGGCAATGCGGTGTTTGAAATTGAATTTTTTCTCCATTTCTTCAGGGTCGCCGCCCATTTGTTCCTTTTTCCATGCACCGAGTGAATGAGCTGTGAAGAAAGCCGATTTATCGAATGCTTTTGCGACATCGAGTGTTACAATTCCGGCGTCAACATAGTGTCCGTGATAGAGGTCATAGTGAAGATTATTTTCCCTGATAAATTCTATCATATTTTCCGCGAGTTCCGGCAGAACATCGTATATCTGTTCTTTCGGGATGAATTCCCATTTACCTGCGGGTATTCGGATAACTCTGACATCGGGACAATCGGGAACGGGGTCAATTTGCGGTTTCGATTGGTCGAACCAGCGGGTGTAGATGTCAACTTTTATTCCGTGAGTGGTAAATGCTTTCGCTAATTCAAGCACATAGACGACCTGTCCGCCGGTATCGGTTTGCCCCAGTTGTGGAACCGGGTCGAAATATCCATGCGTGCTCAACATGCATATACTTTCAATTCTGCTATTTTCCACAATTCTTCTCCGCATTATATTTTTTGGTTATAATAATATCCGCCTGCGATTTATGTGATGAAATAATTTCGTGTTCGATTTTGAGAATTCGTTCGAGGAAATCATCTTGTTCTTCTCGTGCTCGCATTATTCGCGATTCGCGAGTATCTTCATAGGTTCGGTTGATAAAAACATGCCGGTCAATATTTTTCAAAGTAGTTGTATAAGTTCCCTCGACGATTATTACTTTTACACCATCGAAATTAAGAGTTTCGCTGTCGATTCTATCTTTCTCGAAAATCACCAGTGGCTTCTCGATTAAATTTTTACCATCGATAATATCCCGAAGGTTTTGGTCGAGCAGCGAAAGTCGGACCTCGGATAAACCGACATGACCGATGTCTTTCTTGCGCATTTCAGAATTGGTTTTTGGGGGATAGACGAAATAATCGTCCTGCTGGAGAATGATTGTTTCTATGTCCTTCTCGGCGAACAAATCGAACAGAACTTTTGCTATTTCCGATTTCCCGCTGCCAGATTCTCCCGCTATTGTGATAATAAATTTCTTCCGACTCTCTTCGATTTGTGGAAGAAGCAGTTCCGCCAATTGACGAGCGGCTTTCACATGAACTTCAAGAATTACCAGCTTATCTCCTCTCATTTTCCTCACCTTCCGCTAAATGGTTTAATTAATGAATACTTCAATTTGAAAATACCATTCATTCATAATACCAGATATTTCTTCTAATGTCAATTTTTTTAAAAAGTCCCGCAAAATAATCCATAAATGTCATTGCGAGAAACAAAGCGACGAAGCAATCACTTGATTTATCGTAACTTGAGATTGCTTCGTTTACACTCGCAATGACAAAATGACTTGTTTTGCAGAAGCCAATAATTTTATTATAAAGGAAAGCTATCTAATGCTGATGGAAACCAGTTTTACATCTAAAGATTTTCCCTGATTTCATCGAGAATCTGTTTTATATTGGGAACCATTTCAAAAAAGCTGTTTAGTTTTTCGCACGCGTATTCATCACAATAAGCACAGTTCTCGATTTGTTTTCCCCGGGCGCATTGCCGTATTTCGCAGACATTGCAGTGGTTAAAAACACGGTCGCCATCGGTCAGGCATCCATCACAGTTGATGTCCTCCGGTTTAATATTCGACTCAAATTCCTTCGACCAGTCCTTGGCGACTTTTGCTCTTGCCTCGTCGTCATCACTCTTCGTTGCGATAAATGCCGGGCATTCCGAGCAGGGAATTCCGCAATAGGCAACTATCTTTTCCATGATTTGCTCCTTTGTTTTGAAATGTGAGATTATATGCTAAGATGGATGCTGAGAGATGGTGTCCATCTCAATGATTATTTTAAATAGACAATTCGTTTTGTCAATGTTTGTGTTCCGGTTGTTGCTCTGATGAGGAAAATACCGGAGGAGATTGATTCATCGGGATGCCATGTGAATGTGCGATTGGCGTTATGTAGAGACACGGCATGCCGTGTCCCTACATCATGTTCCCATACTAATTTTCCATTTACATCATAAATCTCCATCGTCGCATTTTCATTCACCGTTATCTTACATGATGAATTGAACGGATTCGGTGCGATTGTCATCTGAAATTTTTCCGGCTTAATGTTCTCCGCGATTCCGGTGAACAAAGTCGGATTCAATGGGTCGCAAACGGCTACGATTCCACGAACAAGTTCCTCGTAGTAATCCATGCGATACCATTGCTCGATAGGGAGGAACGAATCGGTGATATTTTGCAGCCAAAGTGCTCCACTGTAATAGCTTAACTCCGAGATAAACGCTGAAGCCGAACATGGAAGCCAGCTCTCGAAAAGGTTTGAATATAAATCGTAATCGAAATAATAATCCACCAATGCGAGAGACGGAGCGGTGTCCTGCTCGAATTCATCTGCGGCACGACCGGCGCCAAGAAACCAATTTTCTTCGAGACAAAGCCAGAAATCCGCCGGTCCATCCGATGAGGAATAAAGCAATGGCAAATCCCGGCTTTCATTTGTGATTGTTATCATATAACGATACATACTGCTGTCCCGTGTAACAATCGTGTCCATTCGGATTGTGGAATCAATATGCGTATCGGTTTTCTCCTGATGAGTTTTGCGACGGATTCGCTGGATTTTCCCGTCGCGGTCGATTATCGGCGCACTGCAAAATACTCGGAATGAAGAATCGACCTCCCAGAGTGTCCCGGGGATTATTACGATTCCGTAAGTAGCTGAGAGTGAACAGATTTCCTCGAGATATTGAGCGATTTCGTGCGAGACTTCGGCAGTGTCTGCGGGTGCGAAGATTATGTTATCGAGAGAATCCCTACCGAAAATGATTCGGGATTTGTTGTGATGGTCCATAAGTGCGCCGTCATGCGAAATGACAATATCGAGGTCGGGATGCAATTCAACCATTTCCTCGATTGCGAGGATTGTGTTTTCCGCAGTGCTTGTTCCAGCCATATATCGAACCATGCCGATTTTTATATCGGCGATGACAATGCTGGAAACGATAAGCAATACGCATAAGACTGTGATATATTTGTTTTTCATGATTTTAAAAAAAGTTTGAGGTTAATAAAGTAAGGGCGAGGCATTTTCAATATTAATGCTCCATTGATTGCACAGAGTAACGAAATGCCTCGCCCCTACAATCAATGATTATGGAATTAATTCTACATTATCTCTGTTGAAACCGTCATCGAAAATGTATTCACCGAATTTCCTTTGACTGACCATTTCCACGCCATCCCATATTGCACTGCTGTTTTCTGCCTGCAGGACAGTAACCAATTCACCATTGGGATTATAAACATTAACGGAATTTCCTTGAATTCCCGAGATGAAAACCGGTCCGGTCGTGATTTTCGGATAAGCTGTGATTACATCGGGTTCAGGTGCTGGAGCGGATTTCGGACCTTTATAAACCTCACGCATTTCATCCACCGCTGGGACATCGCAATCCACGATTACATATTCATCATCGACAATGACCCATGCCAGAGGTTCCCATGCGACATTTTCGCGATGAACATTATCGATTTTAAACGCTCCCCATGAATCGCGGTAGATGTCACATGATAGCATAACCGCATCATCGCGCACCCAGCCATCGCTGACAATTCCCCAGAGATGACTTTCGGAAAATGAATCGAGACGGGGGAGAGTATCGTAATCAGCCCATCGCTGGGTTGCCGATGTCGTCGTTTCCATGCTGAAAAGCCATGTTCCATGAGGAAGTAACCACAGCGGAGCCGGCGGGTCAACCGGGTCGAGAAGCCCGTCCAGATTCCCATTCTCATAACATATCGTCGTCATCACAGCGACCTCTTTACCCGAACGGGTCTGTATTGTATCGAGATGAACCGTTGTGTCCCGAGTTTCGATAAGCGACCAGAGTATCTTTCTCCGAATGCGATAAATCCTGCCATCGGGAGAGATTATCGGAATGGAATTGTAGCTAACGCTTGTGCCATGAATGCGTTCACAGCACGATGACGCCCAGATATAACAACCGTAATAATATGCGATAAACCGCAGGGAATCGATTCGATTTGCCGCGAAAATATCATTCTCTGATGTCGAATCCCACGGTTGCGGCAAAAAGCCGAGAACCGAATCGTAATCGAAATACACCTGCGGGCGTTCATCGACAGTTCCGCCATCGATTCCGGCAAATGCAAATTCGGGGAATAGGACAATATCGATATTGTCCACCCCGGCAATCGCCGAGCAAAGACGCTCAACCGATGTCCCGCTGATGATTTCCCATTCATAGAGAGAGTATCCGCCTCGAATGATGAGTATCCGCATGGGTGTCCCCCAGACGGCAATCGAGCAGGAGATAATCAAAAGCGATGTTATGAGTTTTTTCATGTTGTTCCTTTTTTTTTGGTATGTTGAAATATGGTGTTATCTCAAACCTAATACTGAATCGCGGATTTACCGGATTAGAAGGAATTGAAAGGATTCCCAACCGTCAGCTAAAGCAGACGGCAATGAATCAGATTGAAATGATTTTTTTCATTGCCGTTCGCTTCAGCGAACGGTTCCGGTTAATCCTTGCAATCCTTAAAAAGTTCCGGGATTCTGTAACTATCTAATCAACACCACCTTCTTCCTCGCCGTCCCACCATTTTCCGTCCGCGCTTTCACGAGATATATTCCCGATGCGATTGATTCATCGGGACGCCAGATAAATTCTCGGTTGGCGGTTATCGGTTGTCGGTTTTCGGTGCACCCAGCATCAACAGAAATCACTCTACCATGTTTCATCGCCCTGTTTATGGCGTCTATATAATATTTCAAGACTGCCAGCACGACATTCAATAAAGACTACATCACCATATTTATTTTTAAATCTGTAATTGTTTTTGCTTGCGGATATTATTTCATAATCATCAAATTTTGAAGCTACTAATGCAGACATTGTGTTTTCATCATCATATGGAGCCAAAGGCATTGAAGTCATCACTCTGATTAGTTTATTATCATCGTTATATTCAAGTTTTAGCCAACAAGGCTTTCCAAGAATATTTTTAATTGTTGGACCTTTTAATGCAACTGTTTTCCCACCATTGCTATATATACAATCACGACCATCTGTTTTGTCAGAACAGAATTTAGTAACCAAAAATTTATTCCAATCAGCCCAATTGAATTGACCGAAACAATCATTTGGTTCGTTAGTTTCACTCTTGAGAGGTATCTTTCCCAATAACAGTGAAGTAAGAAAAAGTAATATGACTGTGATAGTGATGTGTTTCATAAGTAACCTCCTTGTTGCATTTTCGAGTTTTTTTAAATTTAGATTCATTCTTTATATCTTTGAAAGCAAATTATTTGTAAAATCTTCAATTGATTCCATGGATATTATTGTTTCAGACTGTGAATTATCCAAAATCTGAAATTTATAATTGAATGTTCCTTTGTCATTCATGTTCATATCTATCGCATATTTTATAATAATATAATCATCATTATCAATGCAATTTTCTTTTCCACTGCAAAAATAAACCAGTAAAGGTTCATCATTCAGACTTTTGAAATCTTTCTTATAAGTGAATTGCTCGCTAAAAGAGCCTTCTGTGAAGAAATTAAGCGAGTATTCATTATCATTCTTTTTAAATTGTATTGTAGGTATTAGTAATATATATAAATCATTTAAACCAATTCTATTTTTAGATAGTATTTCCATGCCTCTTTTTTTTAAATCTTCAACAATATTATTGATAAAGCCTTCAACAGCATCTGACAAATCCAGAAGATTCCAAGCTTTTTTTGTTAATCCAATGCAGTTTTTATATATTCCTACATCCTCGATCATTAGCAAATCTTTTCCAATGCTTTGCGCTTGTTTTAATATTGTTTGTTCATCTTTGCCAGTTTTCTGTGATAGAATATAGAGTTCTACCAATGCACTTTTTTTCTCATAACTATTTCCTACAATTCTTAGGAAATCTAAACAATCCATTTTCTCCTCCTTTTTGAATGTTCAAAATCCTCCATCTCACCAATTACCAACAACTTACAATATTTCCGCTTACTCGCACTCGTTGAGTGTGAGGTCGCAGTTTCCGATTGTAAGGTCACAGTTTACGATTGTGAGGTCACACCTTCGCATTGCAAGGTCGCACCTTCCGACTGCGAGGTCACAATTTTGGATTGTGAGGTCACACTTTCCGACTGCAAGGTTACAATTGAAAAGTGCGAGGTCGCAATCCACAAGAGTTTATTGTTCCTACTTCTTTTACGGTTTCACAGGCTCTTCGGGCTTATCGTCGCCGAATCCCTCTTTCGTCATATCCACTTCAGCTTGCGATGCTGAGATGAACTTTTTTAGCTCGACTGCGCGTGTGCCGTATTTTGCCTCAAGAAGCGCCCTGAGCGCCGAATACTGCTTGTTTGTCTCGGAGACTTTTTCCTCGAGATTGCGCGTGATTTCAGCGAGTTGCCCTTTGAGCATTTCCTGCTGCGCATCGAGTTGTTCGACATCGGTTTTGCCCTGCGTGAGCGCATCGAGGTTCGCCTGCATGTGCGGGCTTTGCACAACCTCATCCTGCATCGCCACAATCATCTGATTCCAGCGTGCAAAATAATCGCCAATCGCTCGTCCTTTTGCTGGCGGTTTCTTTTTCTTCTCAGCCATTTCTTCCTCCTATGTTAAAGTTTCTATAAAGTTTCTGAATATTCAAATGCGAACACCTTACTTTACTAAATTACAAGAATTTTAAACTATGTCAATTTATTATTGCGATGAAAATATACGATATGGAGTTTCATTTTCGCTCGCATCGGGTAGTAGCCGAATCTCGACTCTACGGTTTGCACGACGGTTCGGCTCGGAGATATTCGGCATGAGCGGGTCGGATTCGCCGTGAGCGGTTATACGAAATTGAATCGGCTTCGTGCAATGCTGACGGATGTAATTTGCCACGGCTTTCGCTCGCCGTTGAGACAGGTCGAAATTGAATTCCTCTGTGCCGAGGTCGCAGGTGTAGCCATCGATGGCGAGTTTTATCGCATCGTTTGCTTCATCGGCTTCGATTAGTGTGATAGTCGAGTCGAGAAGTTCCCGTGTCGGGCGAAGAATTCTCGCGTTGCCGGGATTCATGAATGGAACTCGTATTCCCTCGACTAATTCAGCGGGAATCGGCGATGTGATTTTTTCGGATTCCGGTTCCGGTGAAGGAGTTCCGGGTGCGATATACGATGCAATTCGTTTCTGCGCACCCCAGCGAAGGACAATTTTGTGTTCCGCTCCGTTTGTATCCGTAACAGTTGGCGTGTATGAAATCGTCCAGCCGCTTGCGAGTATCTCGGTCAGCGAGTGAACTTTTTGATGTGCGAAAAATCCATTTGTCTCGACCGAAAGTTTTTTCAATGTCTTGCTTTCGATGCCATCCATTTGAAGAACGATAATCGGAATTTTCTGCGCTGATGCGAATTCGGATTGCTCGTTGAGTTCCCTTGTCTGCGAGACACTGCCATCGGTGAGAAGAACGATAGCGCCGGCGCCGTCACCGATAAGTTCCAGCGCTAGTTCGATGCCATCGGATAGTTTTGTCCCTTTGGGTGAGGGATATTCGAGTGAATCGAGATTCATTTCCGCGATTTTTTTACATTTTGTCGGCGGAATTGTCAGAACTGCTTGCTTGCCGACACGCACCACCGCTGCGGTGAGTTCGCTGAAATTCTCAGTCAGCTTATGGATTATCCTGTCTGCGCGGGAGACAAGCGGTTTCATACTGCCGCTGCAATCCTCGACAAAGACCAGAATGTCGAGCGAATCGGGTATGGCGCGATTTGCCGAGAAATCGAGCAAATCTACTCTATCGCCGACTATTTCGGAAAGCTGTGCATCATGGGGATTGAAATTTGCATCGCAGAAGAAAAGTGTGATTTGCCCGGGGAAATTTTCCGAATCGATTATAACAGAGTGTTCACGAACATCGACCGGGAAGAATACGAATCCGGCGGGCTTTTTACCGCATCCTGTGATTAGAATCAGAACAACAAAGAGAAATAAACTAACTTGTTGATGAATTTTGTTAAAACTCTGTGTTCTCTGTGCTAAACTCTGTGTTCTCTGTGGTTTATGTATTATCATGGTCTATCATAGTTAAATAGTTTATGAGATGTCCACAGGTTATCAGTTGCTTTTTCATTTCTTTAAAAATTCCTACCAACGGTTATCGAAAAAAGAAACCTGTCATAATCGCGCAATTTCGGAATATCGGGATTAAAGTCGCTTTCGGCGCGTCGATAACGAAAACTGCACTCGAGTTTTGTCCACATTTTAGAACCGAATCCGACCCTTGCCGATGGCGTGATTTGCCAGACCATCTCGGTTCTCCCGAGGTGATACGGATCAATCCAGTATGGCTTTATCGATGTGTAAAGCCGACGATAAAATTGACCGGAAATCTCAGGCGTGCATTCCAGATTCATTAATTCAAAATCGTGATTGAGAGTGATATTTGCAAGGTCCTGTTCGTATGAGATGTCGCTTTCATCCGATTCTTCTTTCATTTCACCGGCATGGTCGTATCCGCGAGCATCACTGTTCGTAAATCTGTATCCCAACTCGATTGATGTTCTACCTGATTTAGAAATTGCAAACTCGAACTCATCTCGGTCGGAGTCGTATTCCGGGAAATAATCGCAATATTGGTAAAAAGATTTCTTGTATTTTGCACTTACATGGAACTGTGAGATAACATTCTGTGATATTTCGCAAGAACTCCAGAACGATTTGTATTCCGACCATTGAGTGGATACGCTGTCATCATCGATATATGCTCGTGAGCGGTATCGAGGAGTTCCACCGATTGAAATCTGCGCACTCGTGCCTTTTAGACGAATTCTGAAATAACCGGATGCACTGAGATAATTTATCGCTGAATTTTTTAAATATATCCCGCTCCAAAGCGATGTGTTTGCATATAATCTAAATTTCCCTAATCTCGTGTAATATCGAATTGAACCGCCTATGCGAGTGATAGCATCATCGGATGTTGAAAGAAGAAATTCTTTTTCACCGGTTTCAAATCGGTTCAGGTCATAATCGGAAAGAGAGCAAATATTGGAGTCAAATCTAATGCCAACCCATGCGGAACCTGAAAAATTCGCCCACAGGGGAAGTATCAGTAATAGTAGGATTATGCTGAAAACCTTTTGCATTTGATAGATTCTATCTATTATTGCGTTTTCACGCAAGTAAAAAATGCTTTGCCATGCACTTTTTTTTGCATATTTTAGAAAACACAAAACTAAATTGGAAACTCATACTTAATCAATCTATAAATTAATCGGGGGTTATAAATGAACTGGCAGCTTTTGAAAAAACTATCCGACACACCCGGACTTCCCGGAACCGAGGATAAAATCAGGGAAATACTGCACAAGGAACTTGCCGGGTTGACCGATGAGATAACAATCGACCCGATGGGAAACCTCATCGCTCACATTCCCGGCGATGGACCAAAACTTATGCTCGATGCTCACATGGATGAAGTCGGTTTCATGGTGCGGCATATCGATAAAGCCGGTTTCCTGCGTGTTATCGCTCTTGGAGGAATCGACCCGCGAGTTTTTTATGCTCAGCGAGTAGTGATATGGGGAAAAGAACCTGTTATAGGTGTTGTCGGTGCGGTTCCACCGCATCTCACAAGAGGTGATAAATCCAGTCGCAATGAAGCAGTTCCAATCGAGGAATGCTTCATAGACACCGGACTTTCCGCTGAAAAAGTTGTCGAATTGATTAAAATTGGCGATATTATTACATTTGATAGAGATTGTATCGAGACCGAGGAATCGTTTATCGGCAAGGCTTTCGATGACCGTGTCGGTGTGTTCATGCTGATAGAGGGAGCAAAATCAGCCATCGAGCAAGGATGCGATTTATACCTTGTAGGAACAGTTCAAGAGGAGGGAGGATTGCGAGGCGCCGCTCCCGCCGCTTTCGGTATCGACCCGGCGCTAGCGCTATCTCTCGAGGGCACTGTCGCAAACGACATCCCCGGCGCACCGGAACACAAGCAATTCGCCATTCAGGGAAATGGTCCCGAAATTCGACTGTCTGATGGAGCGTTTATCGCCGACAGGAAATGGTCGTTTTTCATCCTGGATATTGCTGAAAAGGCAAATATTCCATGTCAACTCATGGTGAAACGAGTCGGTGGAACCAATGCCGCCAGAATTCAGACATCGAGAGCGGGTGTGAAGGCGACATCATTAGCATTACCTGTTCGGTATCTTCATAGCCCGCAAGGAGTTATCCGAAAATCCGACATCGAAGCCGGGGTGAAACTTACTGCGGCTGTTATTGCGCAAGCGAAAGATTTTACAGCTTAAATTTAAATATTTGATATATTGATATTCGACATATTGATTACTGTACTATTTGATATTCTAATAGATCGAGATGATATATTAATAAGTCGAGCGTCTCGCTTGACGAAGAGACAAAACATATAAAAACCAAATTTCGAGAAAAAAATGACAAAACGAAGAAAATCACGCTTAAAAACAACTCTCCCAACGGTTAAAGAGGAAGGTAAAGGTTGGAAAATATTCGATTGGGTAGTTGTCATAATTTTTGGACTTGCTATTTTAGTGGGTATGATAAGCGCGCTTGTCAGTCCCGGTGGGGACAAACAAAATGAAAGTAGAATCCCTGTTCCCGAGGATGCAATCGTTTTGGAATTGGTTAATGGTTCCGGTGATATTAGCATTCTTGCGCTTCTGTCGGATTCGTTGCGCGCTCAGGGTATCGATGTTAAAAGTGTAACAAAAAAAACCAAAGCGATTTATCCATACACACTCTTGCTTGATAGGAGAAATAATCCCGAAAGAATCGATACATTGGCAAAAATACGCGGTATCCCCGAGGAGCGAATTACACTGCAGAAAAATTCGGCTATCTTTGAAGCCACACTTGTTATCGGAAGAGATTTTAAACAAACATTACCAAAATTTTTCTCTTCATCAAAATGATAAAAAATATTTTACTTGACATTTCTCATTCAATCGGTATCATTTTTTTTCACTAAATTAAACCGCAGTAAAATCATCTGCAAAACACCATAGCCATTTACCATCTTTGTTTATTTTCAGTTATGATGTGAAACTTTCCTGAATTCACCGATAGTTTTGTCAAAATTTTGTATGGAAAAAGCGATTAATGAAAAACATACATTCGATTCAAAGAAGCTGGCTTATCTTTGTGCCGAGAAATTATTTGAGAAACATGCCGAGCGAATCCATATCCTTGATTTAAAAGGATTATCAGATATAGCTGATTTTTTCGTGATTGCATCTGCAAACAGTCAAATTCATCTAAAATCTCTCGCTGAGGTGGTCGAGGAGGTGTTTGATTTCGCCGATATATCTCGTTCCCATGTCGAGGGTATGAAAGCGTTACAGTGGGTTCTTGCGGATGCTTATGATGTTATTGTGCATCTTTTCCTGCCCGAGGCTCGTGAATTTTATAATATCGAAAGTTACTGGGGTGATGCTCCCGTTGAGATTATCGAAGAATCAGAACCTGATGTTGCACCTGCTAATCCATCGAGTAAATAATTAATAAGAGTTGTGCAAATTTGGATTTATGTCGTTGTCGTTCATTGGTGAGCAGGTAATTGGTAATCAGTAATCAGGTAATCGGTAATCGGTAATCAGTAATCGGTAATCAGTGAGCAGGTATTCATAAGCGATAACGCAACGAATTATACAGTTATTAATTTGTAACCCGCAATTCATAATCCCAATTCCATAATCTACAAAGTGTTTGTGAATTTTTGTTAATAAAAAAACTCAGGAAATTAATAATGAAAAAATCGATTGAGAGTATTCTTACCGATTGGCTTACCGAAAAAGCAAGAGAACTTTATAATGCAGAAGTCGTTCCCGAGGTTTTCCCGCCGGAAAATCCCGATTTCGGTGATTTAACGACAAATTTGCCGTTTCATCTTGTCAAAATAGCTAAGAAATCACCCAATGCGATTGCTCACGATATTTTTTCTTCGATAATACCTGATATTTTTTCTCATGCTGAGATTGCAGGTGGAGGATATGTAAATTTCTGGCTGGCGGAAGAATATTTTCATGATGTTCTGCGTGGAATTATCTCGAAACCCGATGCATGGGGTAGTTCGCTGGATGATAAGCCGATGAAAATCCAGATTGAGTTTGTCAGTGCAAATCCCACCGGACCGATGAATATCGTATCGGCGCGAGCTGCCGCTGTCGGTTCCACTCTCGTTAATGCTCTCCGTGCAGTTGGTCACGATGTAGCCACCGAGTTCTATGTCAATGATGCGGGAAATCAGGTCAGATTACTCGGTGAAAGTTTTGTTGCCAGAATTGCGCAGCTAAAAAATGAGGATATAGAAATTCCCGAGGATGGTTATCATGGTGATTATCTGATAGATTATGCAAATGAATTTATAGAAAAAGCGCCAGATATATCCCCTGAAGAGTGGGTGATTCAACGAATTATTCGTGAGCAGCAGGAAACTCTTGCCCAATTTAATACTCATTTCGATGTCTGGTTCTCAGAGAGGGAATTTCGAGAAGGAAACAAAGTTTCGGAAGTTCTATCGAGACTTGAGAACAGCGGATTGACATACGAAAAGGATGGCGCGCTGTGGTTCAGGATATCCGGGCTTGATGATAGTGTCGAGGATTTTGTCCTTGTGAAATCCGATGGACAATGGGCTTATGGACTTGTGGACATCGCATATCATGCCGAGAAATTTGAGGAGCGCGGATTTGAATGTGTTTATACCATTCTCGGTCCAGACCATCACGGACACAAAGCCCGAATGGAAA
>Ga0114918_10003126_pt1 | contig 14683 bp, 5 predicted proteins | sample LantaG_FD_87015 | JGI IMG/M metagenome (GOLD analysis project Ga0114918, IMG submission 87015) | Deep subsurface microbial communities from Baltic Sea to uncover new lineages of life (NeLLi) - Landsort_02402 metaG | ecosystem: Environmental > Aquatic > Marine > Oceanic > Sediment | place: Baltic...
GGAGACTCCCCCCCCCTGGGGGGGGGGGGGGGGGGAGAAAACCCCCCCCCCCGGGGGGGGGGGGGGGGGGGGGGAAAGCCCCCCCCCCTCATAGGGGGGGCTGGGGGAAGTAAGCCTCCCCCCCTCATAGGGGGGGCTGGGGGGGGTAGGACGATTGAAGGTGCCCGCATTCTGGACCTGGCCCCGACCATCCTGTACCTGATGAATCTCCCGGTGCCAGACGACATGGACGGGCACGTGCTGACCGATGCGCTGACCACCTCCCGTCCCGTCGAGTACCGCCCCGCAGGCCCGCCCGGCGATGAGGCCGAGGCCGGACTCTCGGTGGAAGAGACGGCCGAGGTGGAAGAACGCCTCCGCGCCCTCGGCTATCTGGGGTAAGAATGACAAATGACGCCAATGACACAAATGACAAATATCGAGAAGCAAACGCCAAACACCGTCTAGCATTTGTCATTTGTCATTGGTCATTGGTCATTCCAGGCTTCTTGCTGCGCCTGGCCCCCCTTGGCCGTTACGTGACCCCCGACGAACCAGCCTGGGTCTACCGCTCCATCCGCTTCGCCGACGCGCTGGCGGCCCGCGACTGGGCGGCGGTCCCCTCCACGGGCCACCCTGGGGTGACGACGATGTGGCTGGGCGCGCTGGGCGTGGCTGTCCGCCGCCTCCTCAACCCTGCCGCAAGCGTCGCCCACCTGGACTGGATTCGCCGCCTGGCCTGGTTGGCCCCGGAGAACGGGGAGGCTTTCCGCCACCTGGCGTTCTTCCTCCCCTGGGGCCGCGTCGCCACCGCGCTGCTCACCACGCTGGGCCTGGTCATCCTCTATCCGCTGCTGGCGCGCCTCTTCGACCGGCGCGTGGCGCTCCTCGCGGTCGGCCTGCTGGCCCTCGACCCGTTTCTCACCGGCCACTCCGGGCTTCTCCACACCGATGCGCTGTTGGCGACCTTCAGCCTTCTGGCGCTGGTGACCGCCCTCAATGGAGTGCGGGAACCACACCGCGCCGCCTGGTGGGCCCTTGCTGGCCTCTTCACCGGCCTGGCCCTGCTGACCAAAACCCCGGCCCTCGTCCTGCTCCCGCTCATTCTGCTCCTCGTCGCCATTTGCAATCTGCAATCCGCAATCCGCAATCCACCATTGGTCATTGGTCATTGGTCATTAGTCATTAGTCATTGGTCATTGTTCATTGTTCATTGTTCATTGTTCATCCTCCTCACCGTCGTCACCTGCATCGCCCTCTACCCTGCCCTTTGGGCCGACCCGGCAGGCACACTGCGCACCCTCTCCGCCTTCGCCGGCCGGCACGTCGAGACAGTACAGCGGCCCATCTTCTTCGCCGGCCACATGACCCACGATCCCGGTCTCGCTTTCTACCCAGCCGTGTTTCTCTTCCGCGCCTCACCGATTGTCCTGCTCGGGCTGGCGATTGGCCTGATCCAGTTGCGCCGCATGCCCACCGACCGCCGGTTCGCCTTCCTGGCCCTGCTGGCCTTTGCCATCCTTCTCGGCGCAATGATGAGCCTGGGGGCCAAGAAGCACGACCGCTACCTCCTCCCGGCCTTCCCCCCACTCACCCTGGCTGCTGCTCTGGGGTGGGAATACCTGAGTAGGCGAGTAATGGGTAGACGAGTAAATGAGCACCGGGGCACCTCATCTACTCATTTCTCATTTACTCATTTACTCATCCCTCTCGCCCAACTCACCCTGGTCCTCCCTTTCATCGCTTACCCGCTGACCTGCTTCAATCCCCTGGTTGGTGGCTCGTGGGCTGCCGCTCGTGTGCTTCCCGTGGACTGGGGGGAGGGGATGGGCGCGGCTGCCCGCTGGCTGAACCAACTGCCCGACGCCGACGAACTCACCGTCGCGGCATCATCCGTTCCATCCTTCGCCCCCCTCTTCGCCGGCCACACCGTCCCGCTCGACCGCGCTTCCCTGGCCGACTACACCGTCCTAAGTTCCAACCAACCAACTAACCAACCAACTGACCAACTCGCCCACACCGCCCATCTCGGCTTCCTCGACCACGCCGCCGTCTACACCAACACCGCGCCCTTCGAGCAAGCCGACTACCTGGCTGCCCACGTCGGGCCAGAGGACCTGATCCTGCTCGACGCCGACGCACCACTCCTGCGGCGGTACGAGGGACCGGCGACGCTTCTTTCAGTGGCTTCCCTGCCCGACGAGGTCGCCGTCGCCGCCTGGCTTGCCGAGCAGGTGCCTGGGCGTGAGTTCGCCTGGGTGGTGGCCGTGCCAGGGGCGTCGCCCATCACCGCCGTGCACCTGCGCCGGAGGGTGGACGCGGTCGCCACTCCGGTGAACACCTCCACCGTCGCCTCCGCCACCATTACGCGATTCGCAATTCGCGATTCGCGATTTGCCTCTACCCCCCTATCCTATCGTGCCATCTTCGGAGGCCAACTGGCGTTGGTGGACGGGGCGGTCCCGGAAGCCGCCGCCTGGCCCGATCCCATGCAGGTGACCCTGCGTTGGCGGGCATGCGCGGCCTCATCCGCCAGCCATCGGGCAGTAGTGACGCTGCGGGATGGGGAGGGCAACGTCTGGAGCATCGCCGAATCGCCGGTGCTCAACGGTGTCACCTTTCCCACCTCCGCCTGGGCGGCGGACGAGTGGGCCGACGCGACTTATGCGTTACCGCTGCCGCCGGGCATCCCGCCGGACCGCTACACCGTCGAGGTCAGCCTGTACGACGGGGCCACCGGTGCAGGACTGGGGGCGGCCGGGCCGGACGGTGCCTTCCGAGGCACGCAGGTGCCGGTGGGAGAGGTATCGGTCGTCGCATCTGAGGACTCACCGGACCTCGCCGATCTGGAGGTGTCCCAGCGGCTGGACCTCCCCGCTGGGCCTCTGACGCTGTTGGGGCTGCACCCACCCCCGGCCCCGGGCTTCTCTGGCGACCGTCTATCCTTCGCCCTCTTCTGGCAGGCCGACGCCACTCCAGCCACCGACCACCGCGCTCGCCTGCGGCTGGTCGGCTCCGCCGGGGAGATCGCGCTGGAGACCGTGGTCCTCCTCAGCCCTTACCCCACCTCCCGCTGGCGGCCCGGGGAGCGACTGGAGAGCCGTCATGACCTGCACGTCCTGCCGGACATCCCGCCCGACCACTATCGGCTGGCCCTCAACGTGCTGGACGCCGAGGGCAGCCCGCTCTGGGAGATGGACCGGGCTGTGGCAGAGGTGGAAGTGCTGCCCCGAGAGCGATCCTTTGAACTGCCGGAGGATATCCCCCACCGCCTGAACCTGGCCTTTGGGGAGATCGTCCACCTGTGCGGCTACGGTCTGACCCAGGCCCAGGCCGCACCCGGCGGGTCGCTCTTGCTGACCCTGTACTGGCAGGCAGAGGGGCCCACCGACCGGGATTACACCCTGTTCGTGCACCTCCTGGGTCCCGACGGGCTGCCCCACGGGCAGGTGGACCGGAGCCCCGGCGGGGGGCTGGCTCCGACGAGCAGTTGGGCCGCCGGGCAGGTGATAGTGGACGAGGTCGTCCTTCCCGTGGCCGCCGACGCACCTCCCGGCACCTACCACATCGCCGCTGGCTTCTACGACGCATCCCATGGCGACCGTCTCCCCGCCACCGACGCCGCCGGCCAATCCCTTCCCAGCGATCAGGCCATCCTGCCGGTGGAGATTACCATCGCGGGGGGGGCTCAATGACCAATGACCAATGACCAATGACCAATGACCAATGACCAATGACCAATCGAAAATGACCAAATTTGGGCTTTGGGGTTGGGTGATTGGCCTGCTGTGCGCGGTGGCCATCGCTCCGTTGCTCCGTGGCGAGATCCCGTGCTCCCACGACGGGGCCCTCCATTACTTCCGGGTGGCGGCGATGCGCCATGCTCTGGGGCAGGGTCTCCTTTTTACCCGCTGGCTGCCGGACCTGGCTTTCGGCTACGGCTTCCCATTCTTCAACTACCGTGCGCCTCTCTCCTACTACCTGGCCCTGGGCCTGCATCTGACCGGGCTGCCACTCCCGCTGGCCCTCAACCTGGTCTACGTCCTGAGCATCCTGGGCTCCGCGCTGGGGGCCTACCTGCTGGCGCGGGACATCTTCGGACCTGAGGCCGGGGTAGTGGCAGCGGTGGCCTACGCCTACGCTCCGTATCAGTTCCTGGATGCCCTCCTGCGGGCCAATAGCCCTGAGTCGGTGGCGTTGGCGCTTTTGCCCTTTGTGCTGTGGGCCTTTCGCCGCCTGGCGCTGGAGGGTGGGCGACGCTGGTTCCTGCTCGCCGTTGGCCTTCTGGCGGCCTTCTACCTGAACCACAACATATCCAGCCTGTTATTCACCCCCCTCCTGCTGGCCTACCTGGGCCTGCTGGGTTGGGTCTACCGGCGGCAAGGGCAATGGCGGCAGGTCATGCTTGCTCTGGTGCTGGCCCTGGGGCTGACGGCCTTCTTCTGGCTGCCGGCGCTGGCGGAGAGGGGATACGTGCAACTTTACCTGACCCGTGCCACTCGCAATAACGATTTCCACTACAACTTCCTGGGCCTGGCGGAGGTTTTCGCCCCACCATCGCCGGTAGACACGTCACTGATGAACGTGCCAATGAAGATACACCTGGGGCTGGCGCAGGTGGTACTGGCTGGCATAGGACTGGTGGTAGGATTGGTCAGATCAAGGGGACAAGAGGCAAGTTTGCAGGCGGCAAGTTTGCAAGCGGCAAGTTTGCAGGTGGCGAGAAGTTGGCGGGAGCGGAGGGCCAGCCTGCTCTTCTTCGCTGCCTGCGCCGCATTGTTCATTTTTATGAGCACCCGCGCCTCGCTGTGGCTGTGGGAGCACCTGCCACTTTTGCCCTTCGTTCAGTTCCCCTGGCGCTTCATCGGCCGCGCCACGCTTCCCCTGGCCCTCCTTGCCTCCGCCCCCGCCTACAATCCGCAGTCCACAACTCGCAATTCACCATCCGCCATTGTTCATTGTTCATTGAGTTATTGTTCATTGCTCATTGTCCTCTCCCTGCTTATCCTGGCCGCCATCCCCTCCACCTATCCGCCCTCGGGCTACTGCCCTATGGCGCCCCACCCGACGGTGCTGGACGTCCACCGGTACGAGAGCGAAAGCCGACTGGTGGGGGTGGACCCGCTGGGGTCGTATTTCCCGATCTGGGTGCAGCAGCGGCCGGAGGGATCGCCGTTGGAGGAGCAATACGTCGCCGGAGGGGCAATCGCCCGCCTCGACGAGGTCGCCCTGCCGGAAGGGGCCGCCGTCCTGGAAGCCGACTACAGCCCCAACGGTGCCCGGCTGGTGGTGGAATCCCCGGCCCCCTTCCGCGCCCGCTACCTGACCTTCTATTTCCCCGGCTGGCGGGTCGAGGTGGACGGGGAGCCGGTGGAAGTGACCGCCACCGAGCCCGAGGGCCTGATCTCATTCGACGTGCCCGCCGGCCACCACACAGTCACCGTCCGCTTCGGCGAGACCTCCCTGCGCCGGGTCGCCGATGCCATCTCCCTCCTCAGCCTCGCCACCCTCGCCGCCTTACTTATCCTCCATCCTCTCAATCACACACCACGCAACCCGCAATCCGCGATTGTTCATTGGTCATTGTTCATTAGTCATTGTCCATTGTTCATTGTTCATTGTTCATTGATCGCCGCCTTCCTGCTTGTGTTCAAACTGGCGGTCGTAGACCAGGTGGAGACCCCTTTCCGCTGCCCGTCGTTGCAGGCCGACGGCACCCTGCCCGGGGTGGACCATCCGCTGGCCCAGCCCTACGCCGACGGGTTGACGCTGATTGGATACGACATGAGTGCAACGGAGATGTCCGCCGAGGGAATCCTGGGCCTGAACCTGTATTGGACCGTTCGAGAACGGCCTTCCCACCGCTATCAGACCGTCGTCCGGCTGGTGGGGCCGGAGGGGTTCCTGTGGAGCCACCAGGACAGCGCCCGTCCCCGGGGCTACCACGCCCCACCCCCCACCAACACGTGGGAGCCAGGCCGGTACGCCCTGGACAGCCACGAGGTGGAGCCACTGCCCGGCACGCCGCCTGGCACCTACGACGTCGTGTTGACCGTCTTCGACCGCGAAACCCTGTCGCCGCTCTCCGTGCTGAACGAGCAGGGGCAGCCCGCCGCGCCGGAACTGACATTGGGGAAAGTCACCCTGACCCGTCCCCGCCGTCCAACGGTGCCACCTGCGCGCGGGCGGCTCGACATCCCGCTGGGCAGCCTCACCCTCCTGACTGCCGACTTCGACCGCGACCAGGCCGCCCCGGGCGACCCCATCCTTCTCACCACCTTCTGGCACGCCGACCAACAGACTGCCGAAGACCTCACCCTCCACCTGGCCCTCCTGGCCTCCGACGGCTCCCCCGCCGCCCCACCCGCTGCAGAGTTCGACCTCCCGCCCACCGTCCCCTGGCATCCCATCTCCACCTGGCAACCTGGCGACACCTGGCGCGGTCAGCATCTCCTCCACCTCCCCGCCACCCTCGACAGCGGCGACTACACCTGGCACCTCACCGTCCTTCCCATTTCCTCATCTACTCATCTACCCTCTCGCCTCACCATCACCGCTCCACCCCACACCTTTACCGCCCCACCAGTGGATATAGAAGTAGACACCCGCCTGGGCAACGTCGCCACCCTTCTGGGGGCCATCCTGCAACCCGAAACCTGCAACCTGAAACCCGGAACTCCCCTCACCGTCACCCTGGTCTGGCGGGCGGAGGCCACGGCTTCCACCTCCTATCACGTCTTCCTGCACCTGCTCGACCCGGAGGGAAGGCTGATAGCCCAATCCGACGGCGTCCCCGCCGGCTGGAGCCGCCCCACCACCGGCTGGTTGCCCGGCGAGTACATCGCCGATACGCACATTCTCACCGTCCCGCCCGACGCGCCGATGGGTGAGTACACTCTCCAGGCCGGACTGTACGTCCCCGGCGGCGAGCGCCTCACCGCCCCCGACGGCTCCAACGCCATCCCGCTCGCCACAATCACAACAGAGGCCCCATGACACAATGAACAATGACCAATAAAATCCCGTTCGCCACAATCACAACGGAGGCCCCATGACCAGAAGCCGTCTTTCGTCATTTGCTACGCGTCATTCGTCATTCTTGATTTTGCTAGCATACGGTCTGCTGGCGGTAGTGATGACCTGGCCGGTCGCCGCCCAACTGGGAACACATCTACCGGGGGGAGCGGATGACCTGTGGGTTCATCAGTGGACATTCTGGTGGGTGAAACAGTCCATTATGCAGGGACATAGCCCATTTCATATCAACCTTCTATTCCATCCTCAGGGCGTGTCGCTGGCCTATCAAAACGTCGCCTGGCTCAACATTGCCCTGTGGCTACCTCTACAGGCGATAGTGGGCAGCGGCACTGCCTACAGTCTGATCTTCATCGCCGTCTTCGCCCTGAACGGCTTCTCCATGTACCTGCTAGCCCGCGAACTAACCGACTCGCTGCCGGCCGCTTTCGTCGGCGGGTTAGTCTACGGTTTCTGGCCCTATGCCCTGTCTCATTACGGCCACCCAAACATGATGGTTGTCTGCTGGATACCCTTGACCCTCCTATACCTGCGACGCACGCTGGAAAGAGGAAAAACGCGCGATGCGCTGCTGACAGCATTGTTCCTGGCCTTGACGGGCTTGACCCGCTGGCAACTGTTGATTATGGGAGGAGTGGTCATCGGCCTGTATTTGCTCTACAGGTGCCTGGGGGAGAAAGCCTGCCGGACCAGGCGTACTCTGGGGTTGCTGGCGCTGGTGGGGCTCGTAGCAGGGGCACTGATGGCTCCCCTGGCAGCACCTGTGGCTATGGCTCATTTGACGCAGCCCCATCCGGGAGATGTCTTCACATACGAGCAGACCAGGGGGCAGACCGACCTGCTGGCCTACGTGCTGCCCAGTCGCAATCACCCCCTGTGGAGTGATGCAGCCCTCCGAATTTACGACAACTTCGTTGACAACAAGGTCTACGTCGCCTTTCTTGGGTACACGACCATCGCTCTGGCGCTCTATGGCACTGTCAGGAACTGGAAGCAGGCCCGCTTTTGGCTACTGGCAGCGATGGTATACATCGCCCTCGCTCTCGGCCCTCAACTGCGGGTTGATGGCCGTCTCTATCCCCAGGTCCCGATGCCCTACCGGTTGGTGGGTGACCTGTCATTCATCCGCCTTCTGCGCAAGCCGGATCGCTTCAACATCTTTCTAGGGCTTCCGGTGGGGATGCTGGCGTCTCTAGGCGTGGCGGCCCTGCTGCGCCAACGCCCCTTCAGCCGGAAACCGGCTTTGCTGGTGGCGGTGGTGGGAGTGTTGATTCTACGCGAGTATTGCCTCGTACCATACCCCACTGTGCGTCCCGTTACTCCCGCCTGGTATAGCCAACTGGCTCAGGAACCCGGGCCTTTCGCCGTGCTGGATCTGCCGATGCAGATGCAAACCTTCGACAAACAGTATATGTTCTACCAGATCACTCACGGCAAACCATTGGTGGAGGGGCATGTCTCCCGTCCTCCCCGGGAGGCTCTTGCCTTTATGGATAGCATCCCTCTCCTGGACCAACTGCGCCAACATAACGCTGTGGACCCGACTCTGATAGACATATCCCAGCAGTTGCGCCTGCTGGCCGGGGCTGATATTCGCTACGTCATTCTCCACAAAAGACTGGCCAGTTCGGAGCAACTGGCCGCCTGGCAGGATTGGCTGACCTTTGAGCCGCGTTACGAGGATACAGACCTGGTTGTCTACAGCACCGATCCGCGTCTGGGACTCGATTTTGCCCTGGCTGATGGAATGACAGATGAAATCGGCCTCATCAGGGCCACCTTCACGCCCACCAGCACGCTCCAGGGGGCCTTGATCCAGGTAGATGCCTGTTGGGGAAGTACTGCCGCTCCTGACCGGGATTATGACGTGTGCCTGAATCTGGTCAACGCTGCCGGCAAGGTAGCCCAATCGCGCTGCGAGCCGCTCTCTCCAGCCTGGCCCACGTCCCGCTGGGACGCAAATGAGGTCGTGCGTGGCCGCTACGCCTTGCACGTGGACCACTCTCTGGAGCCAGGAGTGTATTCCCTGACGTTGATGCTGGCGGACGGCGCGACAGGGGTGACGACAGGGCATCCGGCCGCCCTGGGCCTGGTACAGGTAGAACCGCTGCAACCAGCGCATCCGCTGCACGCGCTCTGGGGGGATGTGATTCTTCTGCGGGGATACGATCTGCAACTATCCGCCGAGTCGCTGAGGCTGACTCTTTACTGGCAGGCCCGGCGGAGGATGGACATCTCGTATAAGGTCTTCGTGCACCTCATTGACCTGACCACCGGGGACATCGTCGCCCAGGACGACGCCATACCTCGCCACTGGACGTACCCGACAACCTGTTGGGAGCGCGATGAGGTGGTAGAGGATGCGATCTCCCTGCCACTGGATGAAGTGCCGCCAGGCCAATACCGCCTGGTGGTAGGACTTTACGACCCTGCAACGGGAGAGCGGCTGCCAGCCTACTCTGACGACGGCGGACGGTATCCCGACGATGCTGTACCTCTGACCACGGTACGGCGTTGAGAGAGACGTGCCAGGAGAAAGGCATTATTGAACAAGCACATCCGGTGGCAAACCGCGTTGGGGGTAGGAATCGCCTATGCACTGGCCGTTGGCCTGCTGACGCTTCCGGCCTCACTCCATCTCTCCCGGCGGCTGATCGGCAACAACATTGACGACTGGATTTTCTACTGGAATAATTGGTGGCTGGAACGAGCCATCGGTGAAGGGCACGATTGGTTCTTCACTCCTTACCTTTTCTATCCCCAGGGGACAAGCCTGGTTGCACATTCAAACTCTTTTCTCAACTCTCTGGCGGCTTTCGCCCTTAAACCTTTGATGGGACCCGTGGCCGCCTACAATCTCGTTTTCCTCTTCGGGCTGTGGGTGGGCGCGGTGGGAATGTTCTTGCTGGTATACGAGTTGACCCGTCGTTCCTACGCCGCGCTTCTGGCAGGCTTCATCTTCGCCTTCGCCCCCTACCATCTGACCCAACTGCTGGCCCATGCTCACCTTGGGTCAATCCACTGGTGGCCATTCTACGTCCTGTTCCTGCGTCGTGCACTGCGCAGCCACCGCGTTCTTCCACATATTTGGGACACGGCGTGCGCGGGCCTGTTCGCTGCACTGACGCTCTGGTCAGGCCTTCAACTGGTCGTGCTGCTGGCGCTGTGGACGGTGCTTTACACCGGCTGGCACCTCTTGCGGGAGACAGGATCACACGCCCGGCGCGGGCACTCCTGCCTTCGCGTTGCCGGTATTGCTGGCCTGGTTGGGGTCATCGCATTGGTGCTGAGTGCTCCGATGGTTCTCGCTGTCTTGAAAGATCTCCCCAGAACGACAGAGGCAACAACAGCCTTTGAGGAGGGGATGAGCAAACAAACCGACCTCCTCGCGTACCTGCTGCCCCCCCACTACAACCCGCTCGCAGGTCCGTACGTGCTTCGCTTTTACGAGCATCTCAGGGATAACAGGAAGTACATACCCTACCTGGGTTACACAGTGGTGGGTCTGGCCCTGGTTTCACCCCTCTCCGGGCGAAAAGAGGCCAAGTTCTGGCTTCTTAGCACGGGTTTCTGGATAGTGCTGGCCGCCGGCTCCTCCCCTCGCCTGAACGGCATCGTATACACCCACATCCCGCTGCCGTACCGTTACATCGGATGTCTCTTTCCCATCTCTACGATTCGTTCGCCTGACCGTTTCAACCTGCTTGTAGTCTTGTCATTGGCCGTGTCGGCCGGCCTGGGAACTGCCTATCTGGCGGGACGGCGGCGCTGGCTCTTGGTTCCTCTGGCGTTCCTGGTCTTCGCCGAGTACCTGTGCATCCCCCTGCCGATGTGGGACCTTCCTCCTGCCTCCCCCTTCTTCGAGCAGATGGCGCAGGAGCCAGAGATGTACGGCGTGGTGGATTATCCGATGGGATACCAAGTCTCCAAACTATGGCTCTACTACCAGACGCTTCATGGCAAGCCACTGGTCGAGGGCCACGTCTCCCGCTACACGCTGGAAGACTACGCCTTTGTCACCTCACAACCCTTGCTGCGGACATTCTACCGGACAGCCACCAAACCACCGCGCCTTCCAGGGGATGCGTTCAGTAGCGATTCCACCCCCATCTCGGCGCTGGGTCCGGCGCTGCGCTCGCTGAACACCTCCGGTGTGCGCTATATCCTGCTCCACAAGCCTGATCTGGACGCCACTCTCGAGACCCATTTCCGGCGCGCACTTCCTGTTGTGCCCACCTACGAGGACTCCACCCTGGCAGTGTACGATACTGCCCACCCTATGCCTGTATATTACGACAGATTTCCAGTTCTGCTCACCCCTGACGTAGCCCTCACCCGGTTTGACGTTCAACACGACGATATGAGCGCGGAGTGGCAACTTGAGATCCTCGTCAACCCGCTCGTCGCGCGCATACCCCCGCGCACCTGCCAGGTCCAACTAACCGGTGAAGAAAGCGTCGTGTGGGCATCGGCGATAACCTTCTTCGGAAGGTTGCCAGGTAGAGAAACCTGGGAAATAGGAGACCTGGAGGTGAGAGAAGTTGCGGCTGTGCTTCCCGAAGAACTGGAGCCAGGGGCATATCATTGGGGCGTAGTATGTCCAAGAGCAGCAGCCTACACCGCGCCCGAAACGCTTGAAGTGCATCCAGAGAAGCCCCTGATGAAGTCGGGGGAGCAATCACAGCCAGATGGCCACATCACCTACTTGCGCCCCCTGGTAGACGTCCGATACAGTGACGTCATCCGTCTCCTGGGATATCGGTGGCGGACGGTAGGCTCCGAACTCCACGTTATGCTCCGGTGGAAAGCGCTGCAGGATCCACGCACTGACTACAAGGTCTTCCTCCACCTCCTGAACGCCGATAGAAAGATAGTACGGCAGTACGACGCAATGCCCTGCAACTGGCAATGCCCCACCAGCCAGTGGCAGACCGGCGAAATCATCGCAGACCGGGCGATCATCCCACTGGGGGGAGTGCCTCCAGGAGAATACCTGCTCGCAGTGGGACTCTACGTCGAGGAGACGCAGGAACGCCTGCCCGTGCAAGGGCCGGATGGCGAACGCTACCCTGACAACTACTTCCCCCTCCCCGACCCTTTTGTGATTTCGGCAAACCACCTTGAGGCCAATACCCCCTCGCAGAATGACTGATGACCAGCCCCAAATCCTGAACTTTACCCTTGACTATTCGTCACAACTTAGCGACCGAGGTCGCCCCTTAAGGGCTAAAGCCGGTCATCCGCCTACGCGGATGACGCCCCGTCCACGTAGGTGGACGGCCAGCCGAAGGCTCAACAGGCGCGGTTTCAACCGCATGCCTGCCAAAGTTGTGACGGATACCCTTGACACCGATCGGCCCTCGTGGTATGCTCCTCGCGTGATCGAGTTCGCTGATACAGGGAAGAGATAGCCAATGTCCGGCCATTCAAGCGGCAGATGGACAGACGTAGCCTATTGGGCTTTGTGGGGCGTGGCCGTGGCCCTGTACGTGGCCTGGCCCCTGGCGCACCTGGAAGCCTACGCCTGGAGTAACGACGAAGGGCTGTACGTCCAGCGGGCGGCCCTCGCAAACGCGGGCTATCCCCTGTATACAGAGACCTTTCTGAATAAGCCGCCGTTGCTCATCTGGATACTACAACTTGCCTTCCAGATGGCTGGTCAGACTATCGTCGTGGCCCGGCTGACCAGCCTATGCCTGGCGCTGCTGTGCTTTGTCGCTCTGGGGGCACTTGCGAGCCAGTTGTGGGGACGGTGGGCCGGGTTGGCCTCCGTATTGGTGCTGCTGGGACTGCCAGAGGTGCCCGTGCGGGCGCACGCAGTGATGAGTGACCTGCCAGCGATGGCCTTTGCGCTGGTCGCGTTGGGGGCAGCATTGTCCTTCCGGCGCAACGGGCGACGTTTATGGATGGCGCTCTCGGGCGCGGCCTACGCAGGAGCGATCTTGATTCACCCGCTGTTGATCTACGCGGCGCTGCCGCTGGCGGTGATCCTGTTCTTGCCTGACCTCGGCTCGCCTCTGGACACATTGGGGCAACAGTCGCACCCACTCGCTCGCAGCCCCCGTCCACGGGGGCGTCCCAGCTGGCTTGACCTGGTCGTGTTCCTCGGCGTGGCAGCCGGAGTGGGCCTGCTCGTGCTGGCGGCAATTGACCGGCAGGCGTTCTTTACCTGGGTCGTTAAATACAACTACTGGACGGCCTCAAGCGCGCAACTCACTGCGCCAGGCGCAAACTGGGATCAGGTGGTCGAGTACCTGAGAGAGAGATGGGCGTTGGTGTGGCTGGCAGTGATAGGCGCGGCGATGCTGCACACGACGCCAGCTGGACGCCACGGGCTGGCGGTCGCGGCGGCCTGGTTCTTCGCTACCGTGGCGACCCTTCTGGTGTGGTCCCCGGTGTGGAGACACTATCTGCTGTTTCTGGCGTTGCCGCTGGTGGCCGTGGCTGGCGGAGGGCTGGCTACGCTGGGTACATGGGTCATCGGAAAGCACAAAGGTGAACGTCGCCTGACGTGGTGGCACGCTGCGTTGGCCGCGTTGATGCTCGCCAGCGCGGCGGTCTTCGTCGTGGGGAGGTACAGGGAGACCACGCTGCAACCGGTGGGAGGGCTGGAGTGGCCACCGGAGCAGCAGGCGGCGCGGGCATTTCTGGAGGAGGCCGTCACCCCAGGAGGCTTTGTCGCGACTGATGATCCATGGCTAGCCTTCGCCGCTGGCCGGCTGGTGCCGCCTCCACTGACAGGGGCTTCTCTAAAGCGGATTCGCTCTGGCAACCTGACGGCAGGGGATATGGTCGCGAGCGTCTTGCGGTACAGGGCACAGGTCGTGTTGTTCGCCACAGGACGCATCGAAAACCTGTCCACCTTCGAGCACTGGACAGCCGCTGTGGCGGGCGAGCGGCGCGATTTTGGCTATCTACGGGCCTACCGGCTGGACCTGCCACTCTCTGCCCCACACCCGGTTGTATCACGCCTGGGCAGCGAGACCGAGTTGTGCGGGTATGATCTCTCGAGCGATGAAGTGCGGCCTGGGGACGTATTGACGGTGACGCTGTTCTGGAGACAGGAGGGCCCGGTGGCTGAGGATTATCACGTTTTCGTGCACCTGGTGGATGAAGAGGAGCGTACGTGGGGCCAACACGACGGGCCTCCGCTGCTGGGAGCATACCCTACCAGTCGCTGGGCAGATGACCTGTTGCTGCCAGACCCGCACGCTCTCGTGGTCAGCCCTGAGACGCCGCCAGGGAGGTACCGCTTGCTGGTGGGAATGTATCGCTGGCCATCGCTGGAACGGTTATCCGCCTCCCTCCCCGATGGGAGCCGCTGGCCCGACGATCTCATCTTGCTGGCGGAACTGAGCGTCATCGCCCCTTGAGCGGACACGCCTGGCGAAAAGCCGGGGAGACCTTTGTCGTATCCTCTCGATATTTTGGGGCAGCGCTCAGACCTCCGAGGGTTTTTGTCCCAAATTGTTACTACTCAGGCCCTTCACCAAAACAGGCACAAATAGCACACGGATACACACAGATGAAACGGATTCTCACGGATTTTTCGACCTGTGCAATTAAAACTTGGCCTTACGAGTTGTGAGTCACTGTGGTATCATGTCCGGCAAAACGTGCCGGAGGAAGGGAATGGCTAACAACTACAAGGTCAAGGTTCAAGTTGAGA
>Ga0114918_10003127_pt1 | contig 14678 bp, 14 predicted proteins | sample LantaG_FD_87015 | JGI IMG/M metagenome (GOLD analysis project Ga0114918, IMG submission 87015) | Deep subsurface microbial communities from Baltic Sea to uncover new lineages of life (NeLLi) - Landsort_02402 metaG | ecosystem: Environmental > Aquatic > Marine > Oceanic > Sediment | place...
TTCCGTTTGTCAATAACATCCCCAAATAGCGAATGAACAATCTCTTTATCTAATTCATCTTCTGGTAATGTTCCAGTACAACCGAAAAAGTATTTTGCGTTATGAAATCGCAATACAGCTTCTGATACAGTTTTGGAGGATGCGCGATGCACTTCGTCACAGATTACCAAATCAATCTCATCAAAGAACTCTTCTTCCATAGGAGTCCCTAACATATTATATGTTGAGTTACTCATGGCAATCGTAATCGGTCTACTAGTCTCTTTCTTAGACGAGTATAGTTTACCAACAAAATCCTTTTTAAATCCGAAGTCTAATAGATCTCTATAGAATTGAGTAACCAAACTCTGCAAAGGAACTATGACAACTGCTTTCTCTATGAGATTCTTATAGAATAAGAACCCAAGAATGAATGCTATGGTCAAACTCTTTCCGGCACTGGTTGCGTGTAGTGCGATACCAATCCGGCGAGTCAGGAACTTCCATGCTGCATCAATCTGATAGTCTCGAACTTCCAAATTAATATTATGCTTCTTAGAAAAAGATGGCTTAACTGCCTTGACTAGATTAGTGCAGAACTTATAAAACTCTTCATACGTATACTCTAGTTCAGGTATAGCGTTCTCATCTACCCACTCGTATGGAGTCTGAGTATTATCTAGATACTCTAATGTCTCTTGGAGATATCCGGCGCGAATATTAGTTGGACGATAGACTTGAACTCGGCCATTCCAACGACCAGATTTGTACGCTTGAGTGAAAAGATAACCTTTTTGATGTTTGGAGTGCTGCCATACCATCTTCTTCAGAGTTTCATCTCTGAGTGCAAGGTCACCACCGATAGTATACTTCTGAGCGTTTACTCTTTTGATCTTTAACAAGATTAATCCTTATATATCAATTGTGGGACAGATGTATATACTAGAGATCTAACCTTCGTGTCACGATCCAATTCCTTAACGTATCCAACGGCGAGGACAGACCCAGTGCAGGATCGTAGATCAGGATCGTCTCCTAACTTAACTACAAGTTCGGTACAACTACCAATTGGGATGCTCATAGGATCTGCGGAAATTTTCATATAAACTCCTCCCGCAGGAAGATCGTTGTTGAGAATTTCAAAAATCTCACCTACAACCATATGACCTAATCTAGATGGTGCATTGTGTTTGATCTTCATATCAACTTCCATTATACTACTCCTTTAAAGTTGTGAATCCCATATTTCTAGAAAACGTTACTTGACCAATACCCTCTTTCTCTGCAAATGTATTCTCAGAGTTCTTATGTGATACAACGTAGATACCTAGAGCAGGGTTTGCTGCGATCTTCTCTTTGAGAATCTTATGGAGCATCAATATTCCCGTAGAGTCAATCCCAGAATCAAGAACCTCATCCAACACCAACAGAGAGGTTTCCATGCGGTGGAATGAATGGAGAACATCAAAGAACGACAACAGCAATGCGATATTAATCTTAGACTTCTCACCTGTGGATAGATTGTCGTAACTATGCATTGCTTGATCACCGTCAAAGACATCTGCTTCCAGATTGTTGTTGAACTTGATGCGATGAGGACTTACCATCTTTGCAAGGTATTCATTGATAGCCTTGTTGAGATAGTTTCTAAACACACCAATGTAATAACCATAGAAATTCTTACCACCCACAAGATCCCTACTCACCTTAAGAATTTTATATTCTTTGCGGTATGCATTGACCTTCGCTGTGATTTCTTTCAATTCATCAGATGCGGTATTAATCTCTTCATGAATTTTTTCCATACTTGATGCGGGATCAACTGCTGTATTCAACTGCAATTGATACTCTTGTAGTAATGTTGTAGATGTGGAAATCTCTTGGAGCGAAATCTTGTGAGTCTCGACTGCAGTCTTTGCAGTCTCTAGCCATTCCCTCATTACCTTGAGTTTACTATCAAGAGTTTCTTTTTGAGTTTTCATCTCATTTGCTTTGGTTGTAATTTCTCCACCGCGCGACTGAAGTATTTGATATAGGTTTTGTTTAAGTTCTTCTGGAATCACTTGGGTACAATGAGAACAAATACTTTCGTTAGCAATCTTCTCATAATCGTTGCGAAGACCATTGTATTGTGTTCGTAGATTATTAATAGAAGTGTTCAACCGGACGATCTCATTATTTGTCTCTGTAATCACACTTGTGGCATAATCACATTTTTTCTGATAGTTATTCACATCCCCATCAAAGATTCGCTGTTCAACATCATGTATCGTACTCTGAGTTGTGGCAATCTTGGTAGTCTCTTCCGTGATCTTATTTTGGAGTTCTGTTGTGTGATCGTAGACTTCGCCATTCTCTTGAGATTCACATAGACTTTTGAGTCTCTCAATCTCACCTTCCTTGGCTTCTCGCTGCACATCAGCTTTCTCTAGCTCAGATCGTTTCTCTTTTACTTCTTCGGTAAGCTGACCTTGAAGGTAGTCTAGAAATCCGAGACGGAATACTTCGTTAATAAATGTTCTCTTCTCATTCTTTCCATACTCAAAGAAATGCTTACTTGATGTTCCATTAAGAACGATAAGGTTTTTAAATACCTCATACGAGATACCATCTAAGATTTCATCCTCGATGATCTTATTGGCTTGTCGCTTCTTGGCTTCTTCTTGTTCCGCTATACCATCTTTGATAATGATAATCTTATCTGGCTTCAATCCACGCTCAATAATATATTCAATACCTTCTTTTTCAAAGCATAGCTTGACTTCAGTGTCGCTACCATTTTGGATGTTAACAATCTCTGCTCTCTTGATTCTTCGTTGGGTTCTACCATACAGAGCAAAGAGAGGAGCGTCGACTAATACAACCGTTTTACCCGATCCATTAGAGATGAGCGTCATTTCATTTTCTTCAGATACATCATGGTTTTCGCCATACACATATGTGAGTCCGGTTGTATAATCGAAATGCAACCATTCGTTCCCTACAGACATAAAATTTTTAAGCTCGATAAACTTAAATGTGATCATACGTTGTCTTCCTCTTCGTTCTGGCTACTGCTAATGATATCGGCAACTTGCATACATTCATAATCAGCGCTGAATATAAACTTAAGGCCATTCTTACTGAACCTAGATTTAGCAAGATACACTTCAACTTGATCATCGTTATCAAGTTGTTCGTTTCTATTAATAGTCAGCATTAGATCGGCAGTCTGTGAGATACCAATAGAGTCAGCAATGTTATCCATTCCAGCCCGATCCTGAAAGCTATTTCTATTTGATTGTGCTGCAACAATAAATGGAATATTATATTGTTGAGCTAGAGATCGAAGTTCAACGGCAATATTCAAACCCTTTTCGTATAGACCTTGATTCTTGGTTACAACTGTGGGTGATAGCAATCCAAGATAGTCAATAATAACCATGTTGGGTGCAAGTTCACCATCACTAATAACCGACAGGTTCCGCATACAAGCTTCAATATCCGCAGGAGTTGTCTTGTATCCTGGCATCTCTTTAATTATAACACGATTACCAAGTGTATCTTTAGAAAGAGCGATCAATTCGCGAACACCAAGATCTCGTTTAGCCCAAAGTTCTTTTGAAGATCGACCCGTTAGGCAAGAGTCAATACGCCGACCCACTTGCTCCTTATCAATTTCCAATGTAATATACAGAATCTTATTACTAGTTCTAGTTGTATCAAGCAAGCGATTCTTAACCACATTGATCAACCACATTGTCTTACCTGAGTTTGCGGGACCGGCAATAATATTCAGTGATTTATTATGCCATCCCTGGAAAGTATCATCAAATTGCTGAAACCCCGATGGTGTGACAGATCCAGTGACAAGACTTTCATATCGCTGAGTAAAGAATTCTTCATCATGATATTCCTTACCAACATCATTGTCAATTATAGATTCGTTGAGGCGGGAGACATCATTGATAATTTTATCATAGTTACCTTGCTCAAATAGATCATAACTTTCAACCAAGAAGCGCTTTAAAAAATTCTTCTTGGCAAATGCATTGAGTTTGTCTGTGATATAATCGTGAGCATAATGCTTGACCATCTCTATATTATTATATACACGATCATATAGTTTGGCTATTTCATCTGCCTCTTCTCCATCACACTCCAGAAGGAATGCAGACTTAGGCGGGACTTTGTCGTAAGATCTGTAATATTGCTGCAAGATATCCACAAATGTCTGATGCTCTTCTGGGAAGAAATCAGGTGGCAACCTAAGCATGTAGGCATGAAAATTCTTTGAATAAAAGTATAGTATTGTAAGAATGTCTAAAGCACTAAGTTCTTTTTCCACGAAATACTCCTTATCTGTATCATTATAACCGAAAATATGTAAATGTCAAGAACTTTTAGAACAAACAAGGTTGGATTACTGTATTGTTTTGATTCACGAATTTGAATCCAAGAATACTATCCATTGTGATTCTATACTTCACTGCATCAAATGTTGGTTTCAGTGGACCAATAAAGAGACGGTCAAACATATATTCAACATCTAGCTTGAAGTATTCATATAGTTTAGGATTCCATTCGGCACCTTGAGCAATTGTTATAGCCTTGACTCCGAATAGGTTGGTTGGACATACAAATACAATCTTACCCTTCTCACCTTCAGCTACTTTGTTCATGTCGCGCAGTTCTGGATCGTAGTCTATCAGCGCATTCATAGCCAATGCTCCCGCCACGTGGTACGGTGTCTTTGGTGGGAAGTATGCAAGAGCAGTTGTTGGGTTGCTAATAACAATATTAGTATTCATAGAGTATGCGTCAATATTACGAACACCTTGAGCATATGCAATATCATCGATAGGCATATTAGTAATCTCATTGAACTTCACATTCATAAGAGTAATGATATCTTCTTCGGATGCACCATCCATGATTTTAATAGTTGTCTCTCGTAGGAACTCTTTGATTGGATCTGAGAGATTCGATTTCTTAAATTCCATACCCTTAACTGTAAACTCGTTATCAGGATATTGATTAGTGGTCTTATCGTAAACGATTCGCGCGATGTATTTCTTTTTAGAGGGTAACAACATGCGGGAAATTACTTCTTCTGATTCAAAGCTATACATGTTAGGTGTAAGCATGATCTCACTACATACTTTCTCCAGGTTACTATCTATTGCCGCCTTGACTTCATTGTCAATTTCAATACACTTACGTACACATTCTTCTTTGTTAGCGTCAGATGTATCAATACCGAGATATCGAAGGATCTGCCCATAGTGAAGGAACACTGAGTCTGTATCACAATACATTGCAGCGTAGTGGGGATTAACATTCTTTAGCGCTTCGATTGTAGACTTGATAACATATTGACCAGTTGCAGTCACTGCTTCTGCGAGATCCGTGTGATAAAATCGTGAATACTTTGTACCCACAAACCCATACAAGCTATTAAGACGAATCTTATAAACCATCTGGATAGTATTGTATCGATCAGACAAAGCCTTAAACTTAGGATCGTTAGTCTGTTGATACTTCTGTTTGTATTCAAAGTAAAGTTTCTTATTCTTCTTCCGAATATCGATCCAGTGATCAAGTAGTGATGGAATTACTCCGCGCGAGGCTTTGGTAAATATGGCACCATTTGCAGCAATGCAGTAGTTATATTGATTCAATACAGCCTTAAGTTCTTCAAATGTACCATAATTATGAATCACAGGCTTACCTTGATATGGATCAACCTTATCGGCATTATATTTGTTATGTGTTTCTAGTAGATGAACTTCATAGTCTCCGAGTGATAGATGAATCTGATCGAAGAATTTAACCTGGAACGGTCCTCGTTGAGTTACCACATCTCCTCGGAGAATCTGACCTCGATATGCTTCTATAGAAATATTGAGTGCACGAATACATGAAGGATACAGACTAGCAACATCAAACACTGTTACATAATCATAGACTCCAGGTCGTGGTTCCATAACATATGCACCAGCAAATTTCCCAACGTCTTCAGGTACTTCACCTTTATCTGGTAGTTGTGTATTTTGTTCACGACAATAACGATAGATAGATGCATCGTGAATACGCATCCAGGATACGTCCTGAGTGATTGCTTGGTTGAATGGGATTCCGGCCATATAGCAGCACATAATAAATGTCTGCATCAATTCTTTTTTCTTATCTAGCGCATATACCAACTCTGCATCTTGAGTACAGTATCGAACAAATCCGTTCCAATCAGTCTCATAGAAATCTCGGAACGATCCTTTGAATTTATGCTTACCCTTACCACCAATAGTAATACCCTCTACCTTGGTAATGTTATCTAGGCTGTAGGACCGTCTAGGCTTAAGCTCGAACTTCTTATAGAGTATCATATAATCAATTATGTTAATACCATTAGATGTGAATCTGCGTTTATTATTATCAATCCACACACTACCATTACCAAAGTGCCAAAGTGAATTTGGACCAAAGACGTAAAGTAGTCTGTTAATAATATATGGTATATCATAATCAGCACAATTCCACCCAGTCAGAATATCAGGGTCGGTGTTCTTGAGATACCTCATATATTCTCTCAAGACTCCTCGCTCATCGCGACACCAAATATACTCGGTGTTCTTTGGTAGCGGTTCTGTGGTTGTGTCTGTATACGGATTGATTCCGAAGATTGTGGTCTTCTGACTAATGTTATCGTATGATGAAATGAGAGTCACACCACCCCGTTCAGGGTAGCGATCAGGTCCAACATGCCAACCTTGTAGAAATCCCTTATCATCTACGCGCGTTTCAATATCCATGAATTGAACACGGAGAGGAGGAAGTTCATCTTTTTCTTCATCAAATTCAAAGTGCTCACCAAGAAACTTGACAGTTGGGTGAATGTCTGAACCGAACTTGACTGAGGATTGACGCACTGGTTCTGGTGGGTTCTTATCGTAGAAATCTGTTGTAACACCAACGAGAATGGGATTACCAAACAAATCCTTGTGTAGGTTCTGTGGTTTACCTTGACGGAGTTTGGCTACAGCTTCTGCATTAGGAATATATACATCATTCTTAATGAAGACCTGATCATGTTCTTTAGTCCATTCTCCGGATTTATTCTTTATGAAATGAGTATATTCAATCTGGCTCTTCTTGGTGTTGTATCTCACGCTCCCGAAGTTGCGAATCTTGTCCATCTGTTTCTCCTATTTGTTCCGGCGCAGCATTGGATGCTTCCTCGCCAGACTGATTTAATTCCTCAATTGCGTCTGCTCTACCATGAGCATATGCAAACTCAATCGCAGAAGGAATCTTAGCGACAACCCAGTTGCCATTAGGATCATTTCTACGAGTGAGCTTGCATAGCTTCGTGGCTATATCATGATCAAGCGTTGCGGTTACTACTTCTCGACCGTTAGTGATAACATATGTATCGGATACAAGATCCTCGCATAGTTCCACAAAACCCTTGAATAGTTTTTCGGTCACTTCGCTCATAGTGTTCCTGTTAGGATAAAGAAGTCTGCTACACCAATTAGAGTTTTACCAATTGATGTTGAGTATGCTTTGTTGGTTGCAAACTTACTTTTATAAACATAGTCGTCACGTTCCAAATCGTTGCGATGTATGTGATGTAGATTAGCATATACATCAGGTAGATTTGGACGGTCATTTTCTTCTAGAATTTCTGTAGCAGTTCCTTGGATGTTTAAAATTCTACGCTTCTCAAGCTTTTCTGCAATATACCAGACACGAACAATATCTTGATCGTCTACACCTGAATCATTCTTACCAATAAGTTTGAATAGATCTTTAAAGCTGACCATCGTATACGTAGGATAAACAAGTCCGTCTGTGGATGACTTGTCATAGGTCATTACAATATGAGCACTTTGAAAAAAGATCGTCTTATCTTTATCATTTTTGTTGTTTGTCTTAATGCCATAGCGACGAAGCTCTTCTGCCAGGAATCGAATACTCACAGTTGGTTCAAACCGTACTACACTTTCCATCACACTAAATTGATCATTAATAGATTTACTCATAGTTGCCCTTCCTCTAATGTTCCAATTATATATGGTATACATAAATCTTCTGCTGATGCAGAATTATCATAGCTTTTACAAGTTATTTGACCTTGTCTTCCATTATCAATATGATAACAAGACCAAGATTGATTATAGATTAATGTTAGATACATGAAGTGAGTCATGAGAATATGATCAAACTCTTGATCCAATTGTAGATTATACAGGATCATGGAATAAATGTCAACAACTTTTCTAAGATTCGCCTCAAGTATGATATTTAGTGCAGTAAAAAAGATCTCTGGTCTTTGTCTGAAGATATTTTTGATACCTACAGATTCCAAGACCATATTGATTCTTTTGTTTATATCAATACCACTGTCTTCGGCTAATCGCATTAGATATGTATAAGTAAGTATCTCGGATACATGAACATCTAAAGGATCGTCACCATACATAATCATATTATGATAAGCTAATATAACTTTAACATTATAGCACTTGAGAATGAAAGTATCAAAATATTTATCGAATTTCTCATTAATGTTGTTTTTGTAGTGGTCGGAGAAGATCTTTTGTGTTTCAAGCAGTAATTTTTGGGTAATGAGCATCAGTTCGACCTGATCATTTGACAAACTACTCAGTAGGGTTTCTAGAGAATTAACCATTGATTAGGCTTTCTAAATCACACTTATTACCGATGTGATCGGCGAATCTGTCAAGGCATTTTAACCATGATTTTTGCTGTTGTCTTTCTTTTGTGTTTTCTGGTTTTTTGAAGGAAAACTCGTAGACTCGATGATAAATACTATACATTGCGGAGAGACATATTGCCAAAGCGTCAATTTCATCATCCCTTTCAGGATCTAAGTTCACCGGTATCGGGAACCTCTGGATGTTTTCATACATAACTCTTTTATTAGCATTCCCATTTGTCGAGCCAATCTTTTTGATGCTTGGTATTGATGCTATAAAAATTGGAAAATCCCTATGGCAATTGAGATAACCTTTCATTTCAGCAAGTTGTGTGAGCGATCCCTGTGAGTTATAAGAGTAATCCTCAATGAGGGTTAGATCTGGTTCAAGTATGTGTTGATAGCGTACAATCTCATGAACCTGTTCTATCATTCTTTGTCGAACTATTTCATCAACTTCTTCGATATCAACTCTTGATGGTTGTCCTGCATTGATATCGTCTCGGATACGCTTCCGAACCTTGGTAAGTTGCCTATTAGTGACCTTGGGGAACTCAATTTGAGTCAACAATTCAACCCTAACAACCTCATTAAATCGCTTCTTTTGCTCATTAGTTACTGTGGGTACAGGATTTACAAGAAATTCAAACAACATATCCCTATCAGATTCCTTGAACTCTACATCCATAATGCAGAGTCCTGTCGACTTTGTACTGGCATCTATTCCGTAAATTCGCATATTTTCTCCTCGGTGACACATTGTATCAGGCTTTTCTCGTTTGTCAATGGAAAAGTTTGATTTCTCTTATATTCAATAGATGTTACTATAGTTACTAGTTACTATAGTTACTAGTTACTATTGTTACTATAGTTACTAGTTACTAGTTACAATTGTAAAAGTGGTAATAGTTGATCCCTGAGGGAAATATTACATTCGGGGAAGTTGTTACAATTGTAAGAGTTGAAACAACTAGAGATTTTTATTTGAGATTTTTGTTGACATTGGAAAACTGCGTGGTATAATGCCACCAAGATTCATAACGATTGGAGATTACATGCGAGAAATTAGACATAACATTTTGGAAGATCCTGGCAAGTTCGAACTGATCTGCTTGCCATGCTCTTGTTATCAGAAGAAAGATGGGACTATTCCGGTTCAGAAGAAGGAGCGAACATTCTTCACCCAATTGGTTGAGTTGTATCCGAATCTTCCTGCAGAGATGGGTAAGGGCGTTGAGAAGTATGGTAACTGTCCCGCGATCCTTAGTTACGTACCAAACATCAAAAATACAACCAAGTTTACCACGTTCCCTGTTTCACCCACAGGAATGCGAGCAGAGCATCCAGATGATTATGTCTATCATCGCCTCAGGGGAAGTTTCAAAGATTACGCTCTTCTTCCAGGATGGGCTCTGATTCCTAGAAGTGACATGGTTGAATTTGCAGCTATCAAGCTTGCTGAGATCATCAAATATTACAAACTCACCAAGGTAGCCATTCCATTTGAGATGTTCACACTTGATCGTGAAGACAAAGATGACTACACTCGAATTAAAAATATTATTGCAGGACATTGTGGAGAAGGACTCTACATTGTCAGCAAACCATCAGATCCATCCGGAGGTACTGTAACAAATGCTACAGTGCAATCATCCGTAACTTATGAAGACGAATAGGAGATAACATGCCAAAAACAGGACTTACTGAGATTCTTTGCGTACTAGATCGATCAGGATCTATGCGAAGTATTATCAAAGACGCAATCGGTGGATTCAATTCTTTTCTAGATACACAGAAGCAAATTAAAGAAGGTGAAGCCAACATGACGATTGCTATGTTCGATGATGAATATGACTTGATCTGTGAATCAAAGAATATTCAAGAAGTCGAAGATTTTACATCACTCACATACGTGCCTCGCGGAGCAACTGCATTGAATGATGCTATTGCTAAGACCGTTATAACTGCAGGAGAACGGTTTAGTAAATTACCAGAAGATGAAAGACCAGAGAAGGTTATTTGTGTTATTCTGACAGATGGTGAAGAGAACCGTAGTGTGGAATACAAGCTTGATGATGTTAAGAAACTTATTGAGCAGCAAGAAAATGAATGGAATTGGGAGTTTGTATTCCTCTCGTCAGATGTTAATGCATTTAGTCAGGGTGCAGGATATGGAATTAGAAACACAAGTCGTGTTGCTGCATCAGGTAGAGGAACAAAGTTGGCTTATGATGCAATGAGTAGAGTAGTTGGTATGTCAAGAAAGTGTGGAAGCAAGATCAATCTCAAAGGTGAGATAAAATAAATTAAAAATAGATCTTGACTTTCGAATTTTTAATGAGTATACTGTAACTCAGTACAATTTTTGAGGAACCTAAAGGAGAAATAATATGACAACCCCTCAACGTCCCAATGTTTGGTACAAGCCCGTAAGTCAGAAAGATTACCCTACCATCGGTCAAATTGGTGAGGTGGTAATTCGCATTCGCGTACTTCCTGGCATTGCCAATGGTCAGTATCATGAATCAGTATTTGAAAAGAATACTGCCACATCAAACTATCCAGGTTCAAAAAAGTGGATCGTTCCCGTATGTGTTTTAGAGGATCAACTCCATCCTGAACTTAATGGGACTGTTGGTATCATGGATATCTCTAAGACTCTGAAGAATAAGATTCAGGGTGTGGATACCCCAATGAACTATTACGATCTGAATGTTGGTCACAACTTTAACATTGTTGTAAGTTTGACTCAGAGTCGTGATGGTGATTCATACTTCCCAGATTATGGTAAGTCTGGATACGAAGCTCAACCATCAGCAATTGATCCAAATTATGTATTTGCTAAGATGAATGAACTTGAGATTGCAGACTTTGCCGCTTGGGCTCGTAATCTCAATGACGCAATTTCTAAAAAGGCTCAAGCAGCATCTCAGGGATATAGCGCACCGACAGGTATGGTTGCACCTCAAGCTACGGCTCCTGCTGCATCTTATACTCCTGGTGTTCCTATGACACCTATGGCTCCTGCTGCACATGTAGCCCCAACATTTACACTCCCAGTACCACAAGGTCAGGTCGCTGCTCCTGCAGCACCCGCACCTTACACACCCGCAGCACCCACGCCAGTAGCACCAACAACTCCTGGTGTACCTTGGGAACCAGCACCACAAGCTCCTGTAGGACCACAAGCTCCTGCAGGACAGGCACCAACCGTAGGTCTAAACGATTTTGATTCAGTCTTCGGGACACCCGCTGGCTAAACAAAGAGGGGTAGAGGGTTGTAGGTTGAAAAGCCTACAGCCCATACTTTACATAACTTGGAGAAACAAATATGGGAATCTTGTCAAAACTTTCAAAAGAAAAAGCATTTCGCGATTCCCTTGAAAACGTTGGTGAGCAAGAAGCGGCAGATCATTTTTCGACCTGTTCTTATGCATTGAATGGTATCCTTTCTGGTAACGTTTTTAGAGGAATCCCCGAAGACTCAATCACAGCTTTGGTTGGACAATCCAACTCAGGCAAATCTTTTATTCTAGCACATCTAGTTAAAGGTGCATTGGAAAATGGATATGAAGTACTTCTTTTCGATAGCGAACGTGCTGTGCGAAAAGGATACTATGAACAAATTGGATGTGATACAAGTAAAATTTATCGCATCCCTGTGGGTTCGACACTAGAGTTTCGTAACAAAGCATACGAGATGATCGAGGAATACTACTCAAGAGCAGGAGAGAATGATAAATTATTTGTCGGACTTGATTCGCTAGGTAATCTCGCATCAGATAAAGAACTCGCAGACACCGAGAAAGAAAAGACAAACTCTGATCAGGGTAGCAACGCTAAGTTTCAGAACTCAGCATTTCGTGTTATATCATTACTGGCAAGTAAGTATAACTTCCCAGTCGTATTTACCAACCACGTATACGCACCTATCGGTGATATGTTCGCACAAAGAGGAACCATCGCTGGTGGAGCTAAAGCAATTTATAATTCTCATATCATTCTTTACTTTGAGCGATTGGTTAACAAAGAAGAAGTAGAAGACGCACTCGGTAAAAACAAGAAGACACAAGTTGGCATTCGCATGAAGATTACAACAGTTAAGAATCGACAATATCCGGAAGAGAAATCTGTTTATCTTGACTTGCGATACGACTCAGGTATTAATGTATACAGTGGATTGCTTCAGTTTGCCATTCGGGCAGGAGTATTGGAAAATAAATCTAAAGGATTTTTGGTTACTGCAACAGGAAAAACTGTCTATGAAAAGAATCTCTATACATCTGAGATTTTCGATCAGGCAGCACTTGAAAAAATTAATGATTGGTTGGGAAGTAATGGATACTCTTCTCTATCAGATATTTTCTCCGATGAAGTTGCTGCAGCACTAGGAGAAGAAGATGGGGAAGCGCAAAACTAACAACGACAAAAAGAAACACTATGTTGATAAAGTTGAACTAGTCAAACAAGTAGAACAATCACAAGCCGAAGGGATCGTATCTGAAGAACTTGCATTAATGTTTCAAAAGATTGTAGATGGAGTCGCTCATAGATTTAACAATCTACAATACTATGGAATAACAGATGATGTAAAACAAGACTGTTTATTATTGCTACTTCAGAAATATCAGAACTTTGATCTAGAACGTAACTCATCTTGTTTTGCATATATCACAACCATCGTATATAATCAAATGAGATATCAAGTTAGCAAAGCAAAGAAGTATAAAGATCGTAATGACGAAATCGCTAAGCATGTTAGAGAATATATCGAACGTACAGAAAGAGGATGTTAATGATTAAGATTCTTGGAGATATCCACCTTGGTGTTAGACGTAACAGTGCATTGTTTCATCAGATCCTAATGAACTCACTTAATTGGTTCCTTAAAGATCTTAAAAAATCAGACTCTGTTATTATCCTGGGGGATATATTCGATAGTCGATCCTCAGTAGATTTCAAAATCCTCAACGATGCTCTTGATTTCTTTATGCAATTGTCCCGAAATTGTAAAGAGGTGTTTATCTTAGTTGGTAATCATGACCTATATTACAAAGAAAACGATTTGGGTAATGTAAACTGTCGATTCCTACGCTTCGAACCAAGTAGCGATAGTAAGATAGCACCCGTTAAAATCGTTAATGAGATAAGCGAAATAAAAATTCAAGGCAAGTCATGTTTATTCATACCATGGGTTGATTCGATAGAGAAGAAAGAACTCGCTCAGCAATTTTTAGCACGGCCTCACGACCTCGTTTTAGGTCATATGGACACAGTAGGATTGTACAATGGTAAGAATATTGATACAACTCTCATGTTTGATCAAGATGACTTTGGCCCAAACGAGAAAATCTTATCTGGTCACTACCACAAACGCTCAGAAAAAGGCAAGGTAAAATTTGTCGGAGCGCTTATTAACCAGACATTCAATGATGTTGGTGACACGAAGGGGTATCATACTTACAATAAAACCGGTGAGGTTAAATTTGTTGAGGGTATCTGTCCTAAGTTTGAATATGTAACCATTCCAAATGCTTCTGGATTCCTCAAAGGGTTTGCACTTGCTTCAGATGCAGAAAAAGCAAATGTTAAAAAGCGAATTGAAGGAAACATCATTAAGTTGATTCTAAACGAATACAGTACTGAAAATGATGAACTCTATAAAGTATTTAAGGGCATGACCCCACTCGAAATCTCTGTGTCTTATAACAGAATCAATTTCGAAGATGGGGTTGATGGGGAGGAATTTACGGGATTTGATTCCAAGTCTGACATTATGGAAATCATATCTCAATATATTGACAAAGTTAAAAGTAAATTGCCTGAAGGAATTAAACCATCAGATATTACTGACTTGATAGCGACAAAACATATGGCATTTAAATCTGCCAGTTAAGCATTGATATGTGATCCTAGTCTCCACTGCAAAAGTCTTGTTGCAAATGTTATACCATATACATTTCCTGGGCGTGAATCTGCCTCAAGGTTGAGCCACAAA
>Ga0114918_10003128_pt1 | contig 14676 bp, 11 predicted proteins | sample LantaG_FD_87015 | JGI IMG/M metagenome (GOLD analysis project Ga0114918, IMG submission 87015) | Deep subsurface microbial communities from Baltic Sea to uncover new lineages of life (NeLLi) - Landsort_02402 metaG | ecosystem: Environmental > Aquatic > Marine > Oceanic > Sediment | place...
ATTTTTCAACCTTTCTATTATTGCTTTAACATCATTAAACTTTATCGGACAATCGGTGTAAGTATCACACGGTATGACAGAAAGAATGGCTTCAAGCAAATCAGTTCCCAATATGCCGTCCGCGCGCAGAAACTTGCAACCGCCTTCTTCTGCAAACCTTTTGCCTGGAAAATTGGCATCTCCGATGACCGCAACATCGCTGTGGCCCATTTCGCACAAAGCTGCAATGATTTCAGGCGATAGTATTTTGGGTATTCCCAGTAACATGCATCTGACCTCCGTTTTCTAATAAGAAAAATTAATAATACATTCGGCCTAATCAAAATAGATTGCCGTGTCTCCGCCTTCATAACTCATGATTTTTACCATATTTCCACAGTGAATCTGCAGTTTGAGGGAGTTTAAACAGAACTTGCTTCGTTCATTTATAGTAAGCCTCTTTTTTGCGTTATCCCATTCAAACTGTATACATTCATACCGTCCGTCTTTGTAATCATAGCTGACGCCGTCATCTTTATAGTACGAACCCTCGGCATCTGCTCCCTCATAAATCCAAACCTCCAATTCTCCTATATCTTCCATTGCATATTGCGTTTCCTTTTGCATAAACAGGATGCTTCCTGCTTTGACAAAGATGGGCATTGTTTCAATACCGGCATCTACTGTCACCGTTTGCCCGCCTTTATAAAACTCAGATGTCCAGAAATCATACCAGCCCACACCTTTCGGCAGATAGCAGGTCTTCGTCTTTTCTTCTTCAATAGCACCCTCGCGGTCAAAATACATTGGACGTGTGACCGGGCACACCAACAACGCGTCTCCAAACATAAACTGATCATCAATGTTCTCAGCTTTTTCATCATTCGAAAAATCGAAAATCAGACTTCGCATCATAGTATAATCTTCTAATGCCACGCGCATCGCCATAGAATAAATATAAGGCATGAGCCGATAACGCAGCTTGATAAACCTTTCAATCGAATCATAGAACATATCACCGGGCTTGCCGAAATTCCAGATTTCCCTGGGCGTATCCGTCCCATGCGACCTGAAGACGGGCAGGAACGCGCCAAACTGCAGCCACCTTGTATAAAGTTCGCGATAGGCCGGGTCGTCAACGCCACTGTCGTATGCCCCGTTCCAGAACCAAACCGGTCTTGCATCCTTATCTCCGCACCCTTTGCGCCAGCATTTCGTGCCCCCTGCGAAAAATGCGCCGATATCCACCGTCCAAAAAGGAATACCACTCATACACATATTGAGGCCTTTTGCAATTTCCTTCTTTAACACATCCCATTTGGCGGAGGTGTCGCCAGCCCATAGCGCGACCCCGTATTTCTGTATGCCTGAATATCCGGAACGCGTCAGATTGAATACCCTCTTATTTTCATCCATTTTTCTCTGGTTTTCATATATCCCTTTCGCGTGCATGAGTGCATAGATGTTGGCAAGAGCGGGATCAAGATACTTTTTATGTTCACCCCCCACCAGCTCGTACCGCTTTCCCTCGGGCAACAGGGTTTCTCCACACCAGTCGGGCGCAGTGAAGGGCTCCGTCGAATCACACCACCAGGAATCAAATCCGCCTTGATACAATTCTTTTTCAGCCTGTTTCCAATACATCGCCCTTGCGTTTTCGTCAAATGCGTTATAAGTGGAATAATCGCCCAGAAGATATCCTGCTTTTGCAAGTTCGGTATGGTCGGCACAGCCTACCGCCATGTTCGGCCATATCGAAATCATACTGTGTACGTTCATTTCATGTAATTTGCGATTCATATCGGTGAGATTCGGATATCTAGCCTTGTCCACGGTCTTCTGACCCCATTGTTCGTCAGGCCAGGTTTTCCAGTCCTGAACAATGCAGTCAAGCGGAACGCCGATTTCGCGGTATCTTTTTGCCGTGTCGACCATTTCAAACTGTGTATCATATCTTTCCCGGGATTGTATATAACCAAAAGCCCATTTGGGCAGAAGTTCTGCCTTTCCAGTAAGGTATCTGAATTCCGATATGATGTCATCCATATTCCCGGCAATTAGATAAAAATCGATCTGGTCTACGGTATCGAAGGTTATATGGGTACTTTCCTTTGTATCGTCGAAGATCATAAGCGAAGGGCAATCAAACAAAATCCCGTAACCTTTGTTGGTCATCATAAATGGCATTGGGGTACGCATATTATGCTGGTAAAGATAATATTTCGTACCACGTCGATTATATATGCCTTCCTCATCCTGCCCAAATCCGAATATGCCTGTATCAGAAGGAATAGAAAACTCAATTTTTCCGGTATACGCTTTCCGGTGGGTATACGGGCGGAGGTTGCTGATCTTCGTTCGCTGACCGTCCACGGTGTTGACCACTTCGATGCGCGGTTCTTCGCCTTGTGTAGAATACCTGACCACATCGGTTTCCGTCAGACTGTATTTCACAAGGCACAGCAGTTGTTTATCCTGCAGCTTGAAAACGGCTGAAGCACCTTCCATTTCTACGCAGATGCTCTGCGGTTCGGTATCATCGTAAATGCTTCCATAAACATCCTTTTCTATCAAACAGGATTCGTTTTTTACGTTTGCTCCTTTTGTTATCGTAAAACGAAGGATGTTTCTCTTGATATGGAAAGAATAAATCTTAAATTCATCTATACAGTATTGTTGAGTAGACATCTTTTAAACCTCCTTTGTTTAGTTCTTAATGCCCCTCTCAGAAGCGTACCTGAGGATTTCCCTCATACGCCTCCTCAGTAATACATTCCCTCTTACGAGGATAAGGTATATGTTAAATGATATATTGCAAGTATGGAAGTATCTTCAATTCTTTGTTTTAAACACTTCATCAACCACTTGTGGTCTATTGCCTCAAAGAACTTTTTTATATCCATATCTACAATATAGTTTACTGGTTTTGTCATTATGGTCTTATCCAGCACATCTAAGGCGTCATGACAGCTTCTTTTGGGACGAAATCCAAAAGATACATCTAGAAAGTCAACCTCAAAGATTGCTTCAAGGATTTTAGCTATAGCCATCTGTACTATCTTGTCTTCTACTGTTGGTATACCAAGCGGACGCATACTTCCACTTGCTTTTGGTATATAAGCTCTTCTTACTGGTCTTGGTCTATAGCTTTTTGACTTTAGCCTTTCTACTAAATCCTTGATGTTTTCTTCTAAGTTCTTTCCATACTCATCAACACTTACCCTATCTATTCCAGAAGCTTTATCCCTTTTAAGCTCCCCGAAACACTTTGTAAGAAAATCCTCTGTAAGTAGGTGTGCAAGTGAGCTAAACTTACATTTTGGATTTCCCTTTGCTCGTAGGGTTAGGGAAGTAAGTTTTGTTCTCACCGTTATCCCGGTTCTGAGTCCGGGCGGTGTGTCCCTTACTTCCCACGTATTAGCTGCTATCCCCTTTTCTCCACCTACTTTCACAGGCTTCCCAGATAATATGGGATAGTCCGACTGCCGATACATATTTTGTGCTATCTTGCCGTCTATAGGCTTGATAGTACAACCAGAGTGGGATTGTATCGGCTCTCCCGAGTTCATACTAAGTTCCTTGTAGTATCTCGCTGTCATCTTAGACCCTGTCGGGCTCTTACAACCTTGCTTATAACGGTTATGAGAGTTCTGTCTGCTCCCAAATGAACGGTATCAACCTCCGAAATGATGGTTGATTTCGGGGCTTATAATGTTCGCTTTTGCTACGGCTCAATACTTCCCTCCTCTTAGCTTCATTTGGTTTGTTACCTCCCTAAATGTAAGGTTCGGTGCTGGGCTGGTAGCTAACCTTTGCCCAGATTGGACTTTCACCAATAAGAACTTATATGCTTTACTCGGCGCACTTATTTAATACCTCCATTGAGTACTCGTCAATTAACTCTAATCAATGTGAAATATTTCTTTTCATTTTTTATTTCTGTAACTACACCTTTTATTTCAAACTCTCCGGTTAGTCTAATATCCTCCGAAGAACTGCCTATCATCACCTTGATTGTTCCGGGTTCTATGACATACTTCATATCTTTTCTGTAAAAACCCAGTTGCGTTGTCGAAAGAGTAAAAACAATTGCCTTTTTTTGACCTGGTTCCAATGTAATTCTTTTAAATCCTTTTAATTCTTTAACAGGTCTTGTTATCTCAGATTGAATATCATTTACATATAGCTGTACAACTTCATCTCCTGTAGACGTGCCTGTATTTTTAACATTGATGCTTATTTTAATTTCTTCATAAAATGATACAGATTCTGGTATAATAGCCAGATTACTGTATTCAAAATTTGTATAACTTAAACCATGACCAAAAGAAAACAGTGGTTTACTGCTCATTTCTACATAGTCTCCTTTCCAGTGTGAACGTCCACCGGAAGGCTTGTGATTATAATAGACAGGTACCTGACCAACAGACCTCGGAAAAGTTACAGGCAATTTCCCTCCTGGATTATAGTCCCCGAACAGAACATCTGCTACTGCCCGGGCTCCTTCTTCACCGGGTAACCATACTTCTATTATCGCCGGTATATTCCCAGCAATCCAGTTTATGGATAGTGGCCTACCGTTTACAAGCACGACAATCACAGGTGTACCTGTTTCATATATAACTTTTATAAGGTCCTCCTGTACACCCGGCAAATTTAAATCTGCCCTGTCCCTGGATTCTCCACTTGTACAATCATTAATAAGTCCTGATTTATCCCCAACTACTATAATTGCTATATCGGATTTTTTTGCAATTTCTATTGCTTCAGCAAATCCTTCCTTTGACTTACTGTTCACATCGCAGCCCTTTGCATAATAAACCATCATATCTTTGCATACCTTTTCTTTTATTCCTTCCAATATACTTATAATTGGCACAAAATTATCGACCATTTCTATTTTATCGGGCACTGGAGTATTGAATGTATCACTACTTTCCTTCATTTCCATAAGAGATTCTATATGACAGGGATATGCATAATCTCCTATGATATTCCTTACGCTGTTTGCATTTGGCCCAATTACTGCAATTGACGAAATATCCTTTTTTATAGGAAGCAAATTCCTGTTGTTTTTTAGAAGCACGATTGATTTCTGCGCTATTTTATGCGCAAGTTCTCTCTGTTCCGGTGTATCAAATACTTTCCCTGCTTTTTTTTCATCTACATACGGATCTTCAAATAACCCCAGTAAAAATTTCATTTTTAATATTCTCTTTACAGATTCATCCACCAGTAATTCCTTTATTAAACCTTTTTTAACTGCATTTTTTAGTGGTTCTCCATAACAATCAGTGCTTGGAAGCTCTACATCCACCCCTGCCTCAAGAGCCAGCTTTGCTGCATGTTCCTTATCTTTAGCAATTCGGTGATAATCATGCAACATATTAATACCAAAATAATCTGATACCAGCAGCCCCTCAAAGCCCCACTCATCTCTTAAGATACCAGTTAATAGCTCCTTTGAACTATGGCAGGGTAATCCCATCCAGCTCATGGTATGCTGACATAATGGACGCAATTTTTGCAGCTTTAACAGCTGACTCAAAAGGTGCAAGAAAAATCTCCCGCATCCCTCTCCATGGAATATGAGCAGGTGCCCAGTTCATTCCACCTTCCGATACCCCATATCCTACAAAATGTTTACCGGTTGCTATTACACCATTCTTCCAGTTACTATCCTGAATCCCCTTTATATAAGATGTTCCCATCTTTGAGGTAAGGTAAGGATCTTCTCCAAAAGTTTCTTCCACTCTCCCCCATCTTGCATCCCTTGTTATGTCCAGAACCGGGGCAAGTGATTGATGCGCGCCCACTGACCTCATCTGCTCTTTTATTACACTACCCATTTTTTTTACTGAATCAGAATCCCATGTACTGGCAACTCCAATAATCTGAGGGAAACAGGTTGCTCCTTTTGCCATATATCCACTGCATGATTCTTCATGAATAATGGTCGGTATGCCCAGACGTGTATTTTCAACAAGATACCTCTGTATCTGATTTGCCATCTTAGCAGACTCAAGAGGGTCGAAATTACTTGCACCACCAAGGCGAGTTATTTGACCAATCCCATACTTTAATAGAGTATCTGCCTTCTTACAGGAAAAATTTTTATTATCTAGAATTTCATAAACCCAGACACTGCCAAGCTGGGCAATTTTTTCATCCAGAGTCATAAAGGATAAAAGATTCTTTACCCTCTTATCAATTGGCTGATTTTTGTCAAGATAATCTTTTTTTTGTATATCGTCTTTTTCATTCATTTTATGTCTTCTTTATAAAGTTCTACAAATACCTCATTGAATCACTTTTTCAATAAATAAAATTTATTAATATTCAGTTCGCTCCAGTTAGTACTACATGTTGTGGTGTTTTGGTCTACGCCCCCTGTACATCTAGGGGTTACTGGAGTCAACTGAATACCCCCTTAAAAATTTTCGTAGACACACACGCACTGAAGTGCGTGGAACTCTGCCCTTTCGGGTTTTTACAACTTAAAGTTCATTAAGTGAATCAAATTCAATTTCATCTTCTTCTGTTTCAACGCATATGACAGTGTCTATTTTATCAGGCTCCATATCCGGAAGAGTAAATAAAACCCAGTTTTTCACCAATTCAGGCTTGTAGGGTTGGATAAACTTTATTTCTTCTCCTGTGGATAGAATATAAGCCCTTTTTATTTTGTTTTTTAAACACTTAATAACCAGCTCCTTCTTCCATTCAAATAAATGTATAAACAGTTTTTTAGGTTTGTGAGTAAACATTCCCCATACCATTTCATAAGGATATACAGGAACTTTATTAGTTGCATATATACTATCACTGTTAGATAAAATCCATTTCCCTACCTGGTGTAAAATTTCTACACCTTGTTTTGGTATAACTCCCTTACCATCCGGACCTACATTAAGCAAATAATTACCGCCCCTACTGTTGATTTTTACCAATAACTTTATTACTTCCTTTGGTGATTTCCAAGTATTATCAAAATATTGGTATCCCCAGGTGTCATTTAAAGTTGCAGGCACCTCCCAATCTCCATTATAAGGCAGAGCAGGTATTTCATTGTCTTCGATGGTCATATAATCTCCAAATTTGTTTCCAATGCGTCCATTGACCAAACAATTAGGCTGGATACTTTTAACATAACTAACAATCTCCTTGCTTTGTTCACCAGACATAATCATTGGAGTATCAAACCATATAATTCCTATATCCCCATACTGCGTCAACAACTCTTTTAACTGAGGCTTACATTTTTCATCAAGATATCTTCTAAAATTTTTTTTCTCATCTGGAACAGGACCATAGCCGTACCCGTCAGGATGATGCCAGTCCTGTGCCTGAGAATAGTAAAAACAAAATTTAATACCTTTTTTACTGCATTCTTCAGCAAGTTCCTTCATTGGATCCCTTTTAAAAGGCGTGGCATCTACAATATTATACTTTGAGCATCTGGAATGATACATTGCAAAACCATCATGGTGTTTTGCAGTAATAACAATATATTTCATTCCGGCATATTTTGCGAGAGACACCCACTCTTCAGCATTAAATTCTGTAGGATTAAAATCTTTCGCAATTTTTTCATATTCATTTACCGGTATGTTCTGGTGTTTCATAATCCACTCTCCAACTTTAGGTATTCTTACACCATTCCATTCCCCTGCAAGTTGTGAATACAAACCCCAGTGAATAAACATGCCAAACTTGGCCTCCTTCCACCATTTTTGAACACAATCTTTTATCATGATACTTCCCTTTCTTTTCTAAGTATAATATTCTCAGTAATTAGTTGCATTTGCCCTACAAAAAAAAGGAGCATTGCAATAACCGATGCAAACCCCATGTTATTGAACCTGTCCGCCTGTTGAAAAAGATAAGTTGCAAGAACTTCGCTGCTACGGTTCGGCCCCCCCTACTTTCATAAAATACAATATAATCCTTTTCATCAAGTTGAAACCTTCTGCCTGCCGTTATATGCTTTCTGGCAACCCAAGCTGGCTTAAGTCTTAATATACCATTTCCTTCTTCAATAATTTTTTCAATGATTTTTATATTTTCTTCCACGGTACCTCCATATAATACCTATGCTTGATTTTCTTAGCCTTATAATCTAATTTATCAACACAACTCTCAATTTATTGAAACTATATTTCTAATGCTCTACCTACCTCCTCCCAATTTCCAGTCCATGGATAATCCCAATACTCTAATTCCACAACTTCCCCTGTGGTTTCTTCTACCGGTTCTTCTACTACCGGTTCTTCTACTACTCTACAACTAGTTCCAAAAATTGCCAGGGTACCAATAATAGCTATTATAAATACCTAAATTATATACTTTTTCATCTTTATTCCTTTCAATATTTCTTTTTTTTAATAAAATATTTTTGAGATTTTTTTTCAAATGGCTATCCTTTTATCAAATAAAAAAATCTCTTTATCTCTTTTGCCGACGGAGGACCCGTAACGCCTTTGTCCCCTTTATACTGATAAAACAGCGTCTCAAAAACTTCCATCACTTTACCTCAAAAGTATTTTTTCATGCCTTCTAACCATTCACTTCACGGCTCCTAATGTCATTCCGGAAACGATGTACCTTTGACCTAAAAGATATACGATTATTACCGGCAGGCTTGTCAGCACAATATTGCCACAAACCAGATTCCAATCCATCCAATACCTTCCAAAGAAATTGTAGACTGAGAGTACCATGGGGTAGTTCGCTGAATGGGCCAGATAATACAGCGGTAATACAAATTCATTCCATGTACCTAAAAACCCCAGCACCATTACCGTGACAAGCACAGGCTTCAAAAGCGGAAGAATGATCAAAAAGAATAGCCTTAAGGGAGAAGCACCGTCTATGGTCGCCGCTTCATCGATATCCCTTGGTATCTTGCCAATAAAGCTGTGTATCAAAAACACATTGAACGGGATTTGCATCGCCGAATACAGCAGAATAATGCCTATTTTCGTATTGACAATCTGCAAGATTTGCATAACTTTCATCAAAGCAACAAAGTTTATAGGCATCGTTATACCAAGTACAATGATGAAATAAATGATCTTATTGGCTTTGCACCTGTTTCTGGATAATACATATGCCGCCATGGAAGAAGTCAGTGTGGCAAGCGTGACGCTGAATACAGAATAGATCAGGCTGTTTACAAAAGAGACACCCAGTCTTCCCTTTTCAATCACAGTGAGATAATTGCTGAATTGAAAGACTTCAGGAAGGGCCAGATTCATTTCTGCCGCAGCCGTACTGGTCTTGAATGAATTTACTAAAATCAGAATCAGCGGCGTGATTAAAATTAAAGATAGTACCCACGCAAAAATATTGACACCGATGGTTCCAATTGCTTTTCTTGACCGCATTACTCTTCCACCTCGCTTCTGCTCATGGATCTTATCAGGAAATATCCTACGATAATCATCACAACAAACATGATGGTGGACAGTGTTGTTCCCATTGCGAAATTGCCATAGCCGAACTCCCTAAAGATTCCTGTATAAAGCACTTCCGTAGCATAGCCCGGCCCGCCACCTGTGAGTGCATACACGATATCGAAAACTTTTAGCCCGTATATAACATTTATTACAGTTGTAACTACCAGTACCGGCATGATCATTGGCAGAGTGATCCATCTGAACTTCTGCCATCCTCCCGCTCCGTCTATATCGGCAGCCTCATAGTACGTAGGAGATATGGACATGAGTCCTGCAATGAATATAGTCATGATATAACCCATGCCCTTCCATATGTCTACAGCCATGACAGACCAAAGCGCAATATCCGGATTTGTGAGCCACTGCGGCCCCTCAATGCCAAGCTGCCTTAAAAAACTGTTCAGCAGACCAACCTCCGGGTTCAATACGGATCGAAATATCAGGCCGACTACCAGTGCCGACAACACCGCTGGGATAAACAATACAGCTCTGTGAAAATTTAGGAGCTTTATTCTTCTGATCAAAAGCACTGCAAGCGCAAGGCCAACAACATTTTTTACGATCGTCGTGACAAAAGTAAATAGCAGCGTGTTTCCCAGGTAACCTATGTATTTTTCATCCGAAAATGCTTTTAAATAGTTATCAAACATGTGGCCAAACCCTAAAAAATTCACCTCATCCGAATAGGCTGACCAGTCTGTAAATGAATAGCCAATACCGAGTATAGAGGGTAAGATACAAAATACCCCGAACAGAAGCAGTGACCCAATTAAAAAATAAGCAGGATACATTTTGCTTGTTTTCATTTTACTCTCCCGAATGTCCAGTGCTCTTTTGTCGATTATCAATTATCTTTCAACCTATTTTAACTATATAGAATCATCCGTACACTTGGATTGGATATTGCTTTTTGAATCTATGTATATTTTTCACCTCGCAGCTTGAATCGAAGCTAATTTTTTAGTTACGCTATTTTATTGCAAAAAAATCGTATCTGTTTCCCTCTTTCAGCAATATAGTAATGCCTTCCGGGCATGGCTTATATTCCGCATTATTACTGGACAAGTGTGTAGCATTAATGACGATCTCGTCATCGGCCTCTGCGCATATTTCCATGGATATGACTTTTGACACTTTCCACGTCAATGAGATCACGTGCCCTGAATGGATCTTTAAGCCGCGTATGCTTCCGTTTTCCATATCCTTAGGCAAAGCCGGCAATAATCTTATAACACCGCCATACTCTTGCAGGATCATCTCGCATATCGCGGCCGTGAATCCGAAATTTGCATCTATTTGAAAAAACTCAGGAGGATGCGCGCCAAACATGTTTTCATGTATATTCTCACGCATCAGCTTGTTTATAATCTCATATGCGGTTTCGCCTTCGCCGAATCTGGCCAGCAATGCCATGGCCCATACCGCGCTCCATCCGGTCTGACCGCTGCCGTTCTGTATCCTTTTATGAAGCGACTTCCGGGCGGCGTCGGCATATTCGCCTCTGAGCAGATGGCTACCCGGATATACGCCAAACAGCATCGAAAAATGTCTGTGTCCTTTATCTGTTTCCTCGTATTCTCTGTCCCACTCCAGCAGTTCACCCTCCTTCGATACAGAGTATCCCTCTATTTTATCCGCAAATGCCGCGAAGCGGTCTGCTTCTTCATGATTGCCCGCACGCCTGCAAGCGTAAACATATGCGGCGCAAAACTCCCGGGTAATACCGATATCCATTGCGCTGATATTGCAAATGGCCAGCTCGTTTCCTGCCTCGTCCAGATACGTGTTTTCAGGCGAAGTGGCCGGGATATTGTACAGCCTTCCATTTATTTCTGTAAAATTATACATCATGAAGTCTGCTGCATTTTTCATGACCGGAAGCAGCTCTGTCTTTAAAAATTCCTCATCGAGCGTATATAAGTAGTGGTCAAAGAGCTGGATGCACAGCCATGGGAGCGGCATATTCCACATCATCCAACGGGCGCTTTGTCGAATTTTGAATGTATCATATCCTGCAGGTGTTGAATGTGCCCAGATATCTGACTGGTGGTGCACTACGGCCCCCTCTGTACCATAGTCTTTTCTTGCCGTTCGTTTTCCTGCTTCACAGAGCCGTTTCACATACGAAACAAGCGGGTCGAAACAGCCACTGAGGTTGGAGCGGTCTGCAAGCCAGTAATTCATCTGCAGGTTTATATTCAGTGTATAACCGCTCCACCACGGCGGTATCAGATCCTTGTTCCATATACCCTGCAGATTTGCAGGCTGTGTCCCTTTTCTTGAAGCTGCAATTAACAGATATCTACCGTACTGAAACAGCATGCTTATATCCGAATTATTGATTTCTCCGTTTTTCATACGGACATATCGTTCGTCACATGAAGCTTCATCGTCGCCAAAATCTATATCCATCTGCCCAAACAATGAAGCGTGGTCATCGACATGCGTTTTTCGGATGTCATCAATACCTTTTTTACTTGCACTTGATACGGTTTTTCTGCAATGTTCCGTATATTCTTTGCCTTTGTTGAAACTTGTTGCGCTGGAATATACGATCGATATTTTCGTTGCATTGGTAACGATAAGCTTGTCCGTACCTGTAACGATATCACCATCACTGATTACTTTTGCCCTGGCTGCAAACTTAATGGACTTTTCGATTTCGTCATAGCTTATTCTGTTGCCGTCACCATAAAAAGACACATCGGTTATGATTACATCGCTGGGTGCGTAGCCCGTGACCATAAAGCCTTTTTTATCATAATAAACGTCATGCATGAGCTGGCTTTCAAAGCTTATTTCATAGTCCGTCGTCATCTGCGATTCTATTGAATGTATCAGCACATCGTGCGGATAGCTTACGAATGTCTCGGTTTGGACGCTGTTTCCGTTTTTAATGTAACGGGAATGGATGATTCCATTTGCCATATTGAGTTCACGTCTGTATTTTTTTATGCTGCCAGCTTCTGAACGGATGATAATGTCTCCTAATGGCAAATACGCCTGCGTAAACCTGTTAGTCAGGTGGTTTTCTACGATTTCCTCGGCCTCAAGTCGTCTGCCCTCAACCATCAGTTCCCTGACCTTTGTCATATTCTCTTTAAAATCCTTTTTGCAGTAGTCGCGCGCATACCCACTCCAAAGCGTATCGTCATTCAAGCAAAGTCTGTCACAAAAAGGATGATTGCTGATCATGCATCCGATATGTCCGTTGCCTGCAGGCAATGATTGTATCCACTTTTTCGCAGGCTTTTCGTACCACATTATTGTGTTGCTCATTATATCCTCTCACATCTGATAAAATAGAGGGCAGACCGGTGAGCCTGCCCCCTCGATCTGATCAGCTGGCGACTACCACGCCGGATCTTTTGCTGCTGTTGCCTGGTCTTCTCTGTTCTTATCGATATTTTCGAGCATTTTCGTTGCATCTTGCTTGCCTAAGATCACATTGACGAGCTCTTTACCCATCTCCATCCACTGCGGTTCCAAATATTTTACAGCCTTCTGGAGAACTTGACCTTTTTCAGTATAGGTATCATAGAATTCCTTAACCGGGTCGGGTAGTTCGGGCGTTAATCCGCTGTAAGGCAGAGTTTTGTACTCCGCTACGTTGTCAATTAAATACTGCAGGTTTTCCGGCCTTGCTATGAATTCAAGATACATTTTGGCTGCTTCTATGTTCTCAGATCCCGAATAGATATATCTGGTCGGGCATCCATAGTTCACATTGAGTATTTGATTATCGACAATCGGTATTAGAAAGTAGCCGATATCGTCAACTCCAAGACCTTCACCCCGCTCCACAACCTCTTGGGAGAATACCTGGTTGTAAACAACCATTGCAAATTCGCCTGAAGAAATTTTCATAGGTGCATCTGCAAGTGAATCCGCCATGTAGTTTTTGCCCCAGTAACCCTTATCCACCATTTCCTTGATCTGTTCTATCGCTGTCTTCATCACTGCACTATCAGCAAATTTGCTTTGGTTGCTGTTGAGCCTATCCACCAAACCAGGCTCGGCTTTCTCATATGCGGGGCCCATCTCAGCGAACCACAATACATGGTGCCATCCATCAGATACGGGTCCATATATGGGCGTTATGCCGCTTTCCATTATTTTGTCGCAAACCGCAGTAAACTCAGCCCATGTTTTGGGTATCGTTAATCCCAGATCGCTGAATATCTTTTTGTTGTAAGCAATCGCCCACACATTCGATACATCTGCCATCGGCTGTCCATAAATCTTTCCATTCACAGACACTTCGACCGCAGCGTTTTCATCCATCGTGCCTGTCCAAGCTTCTCCTGAAAGGTCGACTGCATTCTTTTCAACATTGAGTCTTGTCACGATATCGAATCTGCCGCTCTGCGAGCCAAAAATGTCGGTACACTCGCCTGAATTGATTTTAGTCGTAAGAAGATTCGGGTATTGGTCGGCAGGTACAACCTGAAAATCCACTTTGATTCCTGTTTCTTCAGTGAATTTTTCAGCCAAAACATTCATCTCCGCATCGAATATCCAGCCATGACTGGTCATATAAGTAAGCGTAATATCCTTCTTCGCTACACCAGTAAGTGAAAACATTGTAAACATAGCTATGCTAATTAACAATACTAACGACCACATAAATATTTTCTTCATTTTCTACTCCTTTTTCTAATTTTTTTAAAAATGATTTGCTAAAATATTCTTCAAGATTTGCTTGAAAATTTTAATTTTAAGACTATGTGCCAATTATTAATATAATTTCAAGCACATCCCATTTTCTTATCATTTACCCCACCTCTCTTTCTAAAATAATTTTGATGTACCGATGTGCCTGATACATGATTTGAGAATTGTTATTTTTTTCTATCACCTCCTATTCCTTAGTACTTCGTGCCTTTTAGAAAACTCTGAAACCCTTGTCTTGCAAGGTTTTTAGAGTACCTCTTCAGAAAGAGATCAAATATTTTTGGGGCTATCGTAATTTTGTCCTCTCCGATGCCTTATCTGAATTACCCATTTTAGAAGAAACCAAGCCAGCCAATGTAGTAGACAGTAAAGTAATTATCCCCCAGCTTCGATTTGCTAAAAATAGGCTCGACCTTAATATCTGTGGGGTAATCGCAGATGATAGCCTTGATTCAAAAAAAGTACTTAACTTTATCATTTGTGACCTTAAAGCCAAACCTTATATCGCTCGAAATCTAAGAAGAGAAAAGGACCTTAAAGTTTCCCCAACTGGTCATCGTATCTA
>Ga0114918_10003129_pt1 | contig 14675 bp, 12 predicted proteins | sample LantaG_FD_87015 | JGI IMG/M metagenome (GOLD analysis project Ga0114918, IMG submission 87015) | Deep subsurface microbial communities from Baltic Sea to uncover new lineages of life (NeLLi) - Landsort_02402 metaG | ecosystem: Environmental > Aquatic > Marine > Oceanic > Sediment | place...
AGGTCATCGGTCCAGTAGTGGTGGAACAGCGTCCCTCGCGGTGCTTCCAGGACGCCAACGCCCTCGCCCGTGATCTCGCCACGGGGATTGACGACGTCGGTTCCCAGGATTTCGGGATCATCCAGCAGTTCCCTCACCCGCTCCAGAGCGTAGATGGTCTCGATCAGGCGTGCGTAGTGGAAGTAGAGCGTGCCTTCAACGGGCTGGCCGCCGTTGATCGATTTCCAGATCTTCATCTCGCCCTGAGCAATCGGCGTGCTGATGTGGCTGGCTGCGTTCAGACGACCCAACGGCCCTACACGGTACACACCTCCAGGATATCCCCGCTTCTTGTAGTACGGTGCCTTCAGATAGGTGTAGTTGTTGACGTGCTCAGCGATGTAGTCCAGGTAATTCGTGGGGTCAAACTCCTCGAGGGGTGATCCGTCACTCTCGACCATTCTCAGCTTGCCGTCATACAGCTCCAGCGCGCCATCTTCCTGTACCAGGCCCATATAGGCGGTGGGGAAGACTGCAAAGCTGTTCGCCATGTCGGCGTTCTGCATCGCCCAACCCTTGAAGAACTCGATGCCGAACTGGGTGGTCGCGATGTGATCATCGACTTCCCGTAGGATCTCCTCGCGCTGCGCCGGTTGCAGGGGCTTGGTCACGCCGCCGGGAATGCCGAAGATGGGGTGAACGCGGCGCTCGCCCAAGATCTTGATGATCCGCTGGCCAAAGGCCCGCAGCTTGACGGCCTTGACCGCCAGATCGGGATTTACCTCGACGATGCCGCCAACGTGACGGATCTTCGGATCAGCATCCCAACCCAGGACGAAGTCCGGGCCGGCGAGCTCGAAGAAGTGCATTCCATGCGACTGGATGATTTGCCCCATGTGCATCAACTCGCGCAGCTTGTCGGCTGTCGGGGTTGGTGTGGTGCCGGCAATGACGTCAACGGCCTTAGCTGAGGCCAGGTGATGGCTTACCGGGCAGATACCACAGATGCGCGGTGTGATCTGGGGCATCTCATAGAACATCCGCCCCTCGCAGAACTTCTCAAAACCACGGAACTGCTCGACGTGGAAGAAGGAGTTAGCGACCTTGCCGTCGTCGTCCAGGTGAATCGTGATCTTTGCGTGCCCCTCGATACGGGTCACGGGTGATATCGTGATCTTCCGTGTACTTGCTGCCATTGCTTCTACCCTCCATCCATCCCATATTTCAGTACGTTGCCTTCGAGCTTCGGCATCCGGCCTTCCAATAGTTCAGATAGCACGAACCAGATTGCCTCCGCCGAGGGGGGACAGCCCGGCAGGTAGATGTCGACGGGGACGACGTCCCCAACGCCTGTGACCATGTCGGTGAGTGGTGTCAGCTCCTCGTGTACGGGAATCTCGCCATCTACCGTGCTTTCGGTCTCAATGTAACCACGACGCAGCACCTCTTCCTTCGTGAAGAAGTTACGCATCGTGCAGATGCCACCGGTCACCGCGCAGTCGCCCATAGCAATCAAGATTTTGCAGCGCTCCCGCATGAGCTTGGCTTCCTCGATCTGGTCTTCGTTGCCAATGCCACCGGTCAGGATACCCACAGTCACGCCCTCTTCCGGGGGGTGCTTGAGATCCGTGATCGGCATGGAGCTCAGTTCGACATGCTTGAGCAGCTCTACGATCTTCTCATCGATGTCCAGGAAGGACATGTGGCAGCCCGCGCAGGACTCTAGCCACTGTGAAGCTACTGTGATTTTCTCTCCCATGTAGATACTCCCCCGTTATCGTAGCAGATCGACTAGAGTTGCGAGCACGACTGCATCATCACGCATACCCTCGGGCATCGGTAGAACCTGGTTAACGGCTTTGACGTCGCCCTCGATGTTGGTCACGTGACCGGCCCGCTCGTACCAGACCGGTGCGGGCAACACAACGTCGGCGCGTTCAACCAGGGGTGATACGTAGCTGGCCTGGACAACCGTGAACGCCCCATTCAGCTTCTCCAGCAGCGCTGGGTCCTCGGCCTGCTCGCCCATCAGGAAGTACTGAGTTGCAGCACCGTTGGGCTCTGCTGTCTTCAAACCGTCCGTGGTCGCGCCCTTCTGATTGCGACCGGGGCTCAGCGCGAGGTAAGACAGCTTGTCGCCCAACTCGCGGAAAGCCGCCTGGACCTCGCCCTTGACGCCCACACTGTAGACCAAGACGATCTTTTTGGCATCCGCAGCGGCCTTGACGACTTCGCCGGTATCCGCGTAGGAGACCGTCATATTGGCACGCTCACTCAGCTTGTTTTCGGAATCCGTGATCACTGCGATCTGGGCTCCATTGTCCCCGGCCCGGTGGATGAAATACCCGACCACGCGCTGATAGTCCAGCGGTTGGGCCCCGGCCACAACGATGAAGTCCGCATCAAGGATGTCCGAGAGCTTGGCCGCCGTGCCGTACCCCAGTGCTGGGGCCACCGGCTCCAGGAGTCCGGCCTCACCGTTGACCTTGCGGAAGAGCTTGGTGAAGGCGTCCAGCGTCTCATTTGTGGTCGCGCAAGCTGCCAGACCCTGTGACGTGCCGCTCTTGAGCTGCTCAGCAACCATGCTCAGCGCCTCGTCCCAACCTGACTCAACCAGCTTGCCATCGCGGCGCACCATCGGTGAGGTCACACGCTTGCGATCCTCGTACAATGGCTTGAAGCGGCCATCGACGCAGAGCAATCCGCCGCTGGGCTCTGAGTCCCAGACACCATCGACGCGGAGCAAGCGGTTGTACCGCGTGACGACATCGAGTGTACAGCCGATGCTGCACTGCATACAGGTGGTCTCGGTGTGGGTGACATCCTTCTCGCGGCCACCGTAGGCACTCCGCGCATCGATCAAAGCGCCGGTGGGGCAGATCTGAAGACATGTGCCACACTCAACGCACGTGGAATCACCGAACGGTACGTTGAGGTCGGCCATAATCATAGACTCAGACCCGCGCTCGCGGACGTTGAGCGTATGATTGGCGGTGATCTCTGAGCAGGCGCGAACACAGCGCATGCACAGGATACAGCGGTTATGGTCCATAATGAAGTATTTGCGGGACGCATCCACAGGCAGCTTGTCGTAGGGCCGGGGATAAGTGAAGTGATCCAGCCCATAACGGTAAGCCAAATCCTGCAGTTCGCAGTCCCCACTCATCTGGCAGAACATACAGTAGTGGTTCCGCTCGGCGAAGAGCAGTTCCAGAACGAACTTACGCACTTCAACAGCGGCATCCGACTCAGTCTGCACTTCCATGCCGTAGGCTACCGGGCTTGTGCAGGCCGCCTGGAGCCCGCGCATACCTTTTACCTCCACCAAACACATGCGGCAGGCGCCCCAAGCCGTCAATGACGGATGGTGGCATAGAGTCGGAACATCGATGCCGGCAGCCTGAGCAGCTTCCAGAATGGTCTGGCCACTCTGAGCCACTACCTTCTGTCCATTAATCGTGAGTTGCACCTCGCTCATAAGTGCCTTGCCTCCTTAGCAAAGTCCCCAGCGCGGAACCCGAGTGTACGGGCTGAGACCGACGGGATCCTATCCATTTAGCTCTAAGCCTGCAGATACTCTCGTGTGCAGGCGGACGCGCAGACCCGCGGGTCTGCAGACGAGTTAGTCCTGCAATCGGGACTCAAATTCTTCGCGGAAGTACCGCAGCGCGGTCAGTATCGGGACCGGTGCGGCCTGTCCCAAGCCACAGAAGGAAGCGACCTCAACGTACGTCGCGATCTCCTCAAGACGCTCCAGGTCGGCGCGCCGCGCCACTCCTCGGCGCAAGCGATCGAGTGCTTCCAGCATCTGCGCGGTACCGACACGGCAGGGCGTGCACTTGCCACACGATTCGTTCTTGAAGAAGCGCATCAGGACGTAGGCGAGGTCGACTATGTCGGTATCCTCGTCACAGATGAGCAGTGCGCCGCTGCCGAGCCCCGCCCCATTCTCGCGCATCGAAGCGAAATCCATCGGGACGTCGAGCAGGTCGGCCGGAATGATGGTGCCCGATGCCCCGCCGGTTTGTGCTGCCTTGAACGCCTTGCCACCTTTCATCCCGCCGGCGTGGAGGTCAATGATCTCGCGGAGCGTCGTGCCCATCGGAGTTTCGACGAGCCCGGTGACGTTCACATCGCCCAGCATACTGTAGACTTTGGTCCCCGGGCTGCGTCCCGTGCCGATAGCGCGGAACCATTCCGACCCGTTCAGGATGATCGGTGCCACATTAGCCAGGGTCTCCACATTGTTCACGACCGTCGGCTGGTCGCGGAAACCGCGAACGGTTGGATAGGGTGGGCGAATGCGCGGGACGCCGCGCTTTCCCTCCAAGCTCTCCAAGAGCGCTGTCTCCTCGCCGCAAATATAGGCGCCTGCACCGGCGTGGACCTGGATATGGAATGAGAAACCGCTGCCGAAGATGTCGTCCCCGAGCAGGTTCAGCTCCTCGGCTTGGCTGATGGCCCGTTCAAGAATGTCTCGAGCCATCTCATATTCACCACGGATGTAGATCCAGCCCTCGTTGGCCCCCACCGCGTAACCAGCCAGCGCCATCCCCTCGAGTACCGCGTGGGGATCGCCTTCGATGATCAATCGATCTTTGAATGTGCCGGGCTCCGACTCGTCGGCGTTACAGATGATGTAACGGGTCTTCTCTGCGGACTGCTGTGCCACAAACGACCACTTGAGTCCCGTCGGGAAGCCGGCGCCACCGCGACCTTGCAGGCCGGAGTCCTGGACTTCTTCCAGTACGCCTTCAGGTATCATCTCGCCGAGAGCATGTCCCAGCGCGAAGTAACCGTCCTCTGCGATGTATTCCTCGATGCTGTACGGATCGATGCTGCCGGCTCGGCGAAGCACGACACGCTTCTGCCCGGAGAGTACGCTTGATCGAATCATCTTTCGCCTCCTTGCGGTGCGGGTGTCACGTCCTGAGCGTCAGCTTCACGATAGCGCGCGATAATCTCACGCACTTTCTCTGGCGTCAGGTTGCCGTAGATGTCGCTATCGACCATCATCACTGGCCCAACCGCGCAAGCACCGATACAACTTGTTGTCAGCAGTGACCATTGTTCATCAAGCGTTGTCTCGCCGAAGGGGATGCCAAGTTCGTGCTCAAGTGCTTCCCAGACCTCGGGCCCCCCAGCCACATGGCAGGGCGCATCCTGGCAGAAGCGGATCACGTGTCGGCCCAGCGGTTCGAGGCTAATCAAGCTGTAGAAACTCGCAACGCTGTAGACCTCGCTGAGCGGTAGGCTAGTGCGCTCGGCAATTCGCTGCAGGTGATCGCGGGTTAGATGTCCGTGTTCATCATTGACTTCGCGCAGAATCTCGACTAGGGCTTCTCGGTCAGCCCCATGCGCATCAACAACTCTGTCTGTTGCGGCCAAGACCTCTTCCATACGTACCCCTTTCTATAACGAGGATAGAACCCAATGCCAGGGTCCAACTACCTCTTCAGCTGCCACTTCTCGACAGGTGCGCCGCCGACGATATGCTCTTGGATTAGCGCGGCGACCCGATCAGGGCAGATGTTGCCGTAGGTGACCATGTCTTGTTCACCTATCTGAACCTGGACGATGGGCTCGTACTTGCACAGGCCTGGACAGCCTGTCTGCGTCACGACCACATCGGCAATGTCGCGCTCTGCCAATTCCGTCAATATCGCCGACATTGTGTCACGAGCGCCGGCAGCAATGCCACAGGTCCCCATAGCCACAACGACGCGAGCGCGGGAGCCGTCGCGCGACAACTTGCGTCGCTGCAAAGCACGCTCTTTGATCTGTCGCAGTTCTTCCAGACTCTTCATCTTGGATCTCCTCCTGCCTAAGAATAGGTAAGTAGCATCAGATTATTACCTCACTGCCAAGGGTTGCCAGGCCTTCGGTGAGCGCCCCGCGGACAAAAGCCCGAACCTCGGGGTCCGGCAGGGGAGCTTCATCTCCCAGGATCTCGCGCATCTTTCGTGTGCCAAGAAAGGACATTTCGGCTTCGACTTGGTGTTGGTACACTATGTCAAGCGGGGGGCTCCCGACCACAATGCGTAATAGGGGGGGTATAAGCAGTTCTGCTTCGGTCGCCTCAAGGATTTCGTCCAGTGTCATGCGGCCTACCACCACCCTCCGACCGAGACATATGCAATCTCCTGCATATACGCCCACAAGAAAATGCACACCGTTACTTCTCTCAGCCTTCGAGATAGTATCATAAACTGGTGTCCTGTCCAGTGCGTTCTTGTGGTCCAGGGCTATCGCATTTACCCGAAACTTCAAACGTATCTGTCATCCCGAACGGACCAAGCGCCCAACTGCTGGACAGGTCTCGGTAGTGAGGGATCTGAGGCCCCGGAGGCGTACGTTCTTGGGCACAAGATCCCTCGCTTTGGCACATTGCAGAGCTGGTGGCTGAGTTAGCGAGCTGGGGATGACCGGCAATGTGTCATCTCACGCCAAATGCGATAGCCCCGTCTTGTGGTCTTGTCAGCCTTCCCTGGATGACCTATAATGCGCCCGATGCTCCTGGATGATGGAGCACTCTCTGTCTTGGCACTGCAAGCAGTCATACAAGGGGAACATGAGGTAATACCATGGCGCGGTTTTCTCGTCCGAAGGGCACGCAGGATATTCTCCCGGAAGATCAGGTGTACTGGGAACACTTACTGAGCGTTGTCGGCAGCACCGCCCGAAGCTACGGTTTCGAGCGTATTGACACGCCTGCTTTTGAGTCGACGGAGCTGTTCGCTCGGGGTGTGGGGTCGGGCACCGATATCGTTGAGAAGGAGATGTACTCGTTCAAGGACAAGGGCGATCGTGACATGTCGCTGCGCCCGGAGTTCACAGCCGGCGTCATCCGTGCCTATCTGGAAAACGGGATGCAAGTATGGCCCAAGCCCGTGAAGCTTTACTCGACCGGTCCGGTTTTCCGCTATGAAGAGCCACAGGCCGGGCGATATCGCCAGCACCACCAGTTCAACGCCGAGGTCGTCGGCGTGTCCGGGCCTTTGGCTGATCTCGAGATCATGCTGCTTGCCTGGGACATCTACGATCGGTTGGGATTCAAGAATATGGCGTTCCAGCTCAACTCAACCGGATGCCCGGCATGTCGACCTAACTATGTCAAGGCCCTGCAAGCTCACTATCACGAGCAACTGGATGTCATCTGCGAGGAGTGCCGGCGACGTATCGTTCAGAACCCGCTGCGCGTCCTGGACTGCAAGAAGGATCAGTGTCAGCCGGTCATCGCTGCTGCGCCCAAGACGACGGAAATGCTCTGCGAGGAGTGCGAGGCGCACTTCAACGAGTTGAGGGGTTATCTTGATGCTCTGGAGCGTCCGTACAGCCTGAATCACCGAATCGTGCGCGGGCTTGACTACTACACCAAGACCGTCTTCGAGGTCTGGGCGGCAGGCATCGGCGCTCAGTCTGCAGTCTGTGGTGGCGGGCGCTATGATGGGCTGGCTGAACTTTTGGGAGGCCCCAGGACCCCGGGCGTGGGCTTTGCTGCGGGCATGGAGCGTGCCGTCCTTGTGATGAAAGAACAGAATGTGGATGTGCCCGAACTGCCGGTTCCTGCTGTCTTTGTCGCCTACCTTGGTGAGACCGCCCAGACCTACGCGGTCAAGCTCTTGACCGAGATTCGGGCCCTTGGCGTAGGCGCGCGGATCGCAATGCGCGGAGGTCTGCGTTCTCAGCTTAAGCAGGCCAATAAACGGGCATCCAAGCTTGTGATTATCATCGGCGAGGATGAGCTGGCGCGCGGTGAGGTCACGCTGCGTGATATGGAAACTGGTGAGCAGTCGATGGTACCGACGACGGCCATCGCCTCGATATTGCAGGAGCGGTTCGGTGCATAGCCAAGGCCTGTCTCCCATTTCTATCAGAGTCGTGCGATAGCTTCGCGGATCAGCAACTATGGTTTCCGGAGACTGTGGGATCAAGCACATCGGTCTGGTCTATAACGCGCGGGTTGAGCGGTCGCTGCCTCTAGCGCAGGAGATCAAGGCCTGGCTTCTCAACACATATGGCGTTGAAGCCTGGTATTGTCCGATATCGGAGTGTTTAACCGTATCCTATCCTGCCGATCTTCTGATTACCTTGGGTGGAGACGGCTCCATTTTGCGGGTTGCACAGAGAGCTGCCCCGGCCGAGATCCCGATCTTGGGGATCAACCTCGGCCGGGTTGGTTTTCTTACGGAAGCTGCCCCGGAGCTTTGGCAGACCACGCTAACGCAGGTGCTGGATGGCAAGGCCAGTGTGGAGTCCCGGATGATGCTCTGTGTGACGCTACTTCGAGAGGGCGTAGCCATTGCACAAGAACAGGCGTTGAATGACGCCGTGGTCAGCCGCGGTGCACTCGCTCGAACAGTACGTCTTCACACGGCCATCGATGGCGCGATGATGACCCGCTATGTGGCCGATGGTCTGATTCTGGCCACACCGACTGGGTCGACAGCGTATGCCTACGCTGTAGGGGGGCCGGTCTTACCCCCGTGGCTCGACAATATCGTCGTTGTGCCGGTTGCCCCGCACCTGAGCATGGAACGTCCTCTGGTTCTGGATGCGCAATCTGTGATTGAGGTTCGGGTAGAGACCCAGATCCCCGGTATGCTTTCTGTGGATGGCCGAATAGAGGGTGAGCTCGTGAATGGTGATGTTGTGCGCGTAGAGCGGAGCGAGATCCGGGCGAGGTTTCTGCGCTTGCGCAGTCGCAACGATTTCTACGAGACCCTTGTTACCCGCCTGACCCCACGACACGGAGATCTCCGTGACTGAGCAGTTTGACGATACTTTCACTTGCCACTGGCATCCCAAGACTGAGACAGCGCTGCGCTGCTATCAATGCGGCATGCCTATCTGCGTGAAGTGCGCCCGTCGCACGCCTGTGGGCTACATCTGTCCGGACTGCCAACGTGGCCGCAAGCAGCGGTTTGAACAGGTGCAGGGCACCGATTACATCATTGCCGGTATCGCCTCCTTGATCCTGGGGGGCATCGCCGGCATCCTTCCCCTGCTGGGCAGTTGGTGGTTCCTGCTCTTCCTGTCGCCGCTGGCCGGTACCGTGATCGCCGAGATTGTGTGGCGTTTGGTGGGTCGGCGCTATGGAGAGCGTCTATGGTGGATTGTGAGCGCCGGCATCGTGATCGGCGCGCTGCCGGTATTGGGATTGGGACTGCTGCAGTTGCCCGCACTCCTTCAGGGGAATCTGTGGGGGGGAGCAGGATTGTTGACCTGGATTGTGCACGTTGTCCTCGCCATCAGCACGGCCACGGCGAGGCTCCGGCTTGTGTAGGCGAGTCTCCGCATGGCCGCGATCCTCATTCTGACGCCTCAGATCCCCTATCCTCCACGGCAGGGGACCGCGCTGCGCAACTGGGGGCTACTTCGGGGCCTGTCAGGGCACCACGAGATCTCACTGCTGACTTTTGCGTCACCGGACCAGGAGCTCGTGCCGGAGCCGCTGCTGGCACGGTACACGGAGCGTACGGCTATTATCCCCCAGCCGGCCCGCTCGCTCAAAGATCGATTGTGGGATCTGGTCGCCACCGGACGCCCGGACCTGAGCCAGCGGCTGGCCTCATCCGCCTTTCGTGACCAGCTCAAAGCCTGGCTATCCCGGTACCATTTTGACTGGATCCTGGTCGAGGGCCTGGAACTTGCTCCGTATCTGACCTCGCTTCCCGAGATGAACGCGTCCGCGGAGGACGTGCCCAAGATTATCTTCGACGATCACAATTGCGAGTACGTGCTGCAGCGTCGGGCCGCGCGCGCAGACTTCGGGCGTCCAAAGCGGTGGCCGGGTGCGCTCTACTCCTCTGTGCAGTGGCGCCGCCTACGCCGCTTTGAGGCCCAGGTCTGCGACAGATCGGATGTTGTCGTGGCGGTATCCGAGGCGGATGCGGCGGCCTTGCGCGCCATCGTGCCCGACCTGGATCCCCTGGTCATTTCCAACGGCATCGATGTCGCCGCCTACGCCGGTTTCGAGGCTTCGGCCGATCTGGCGCAGCCGGCATTTGTCTTCACCGGGACGATGGATTTCCGCCCGAATGTGGATGGGGTCCTGTGGTATGCCAACCATGTTTGGCCCCGCATCCGCGAGCGACTGCCGGGCGCGCACTTCTATATCGTCGGGCGTCATCCCCACGCGCGGCTGGAGCGGCTCCGAGAGGTTCCGGGCATCGTCATCACCGGCAGCGTTCCCGAGACGCAGCCCTATATCCGGGCGGCAGCGGTCACCGTCGTGCCCCTGTTGGTCGGCGGCGGTACGCGTCTGAAGTTGTTGGAGTCCACGGCGATGGGAAAGGCCATCGTGGCGACGCGGTTGGCAGCCGAGGGCTTTGCAGCGCCGGAGCGAGCCATGATTCTCGCCGACACCCCCTCAGAGTTCGCCGATGCCTGTGTGCGTCTGGTGCAGGATGAGGGGGAACGCGCCGTGTGGAGCGCCCGCGCCCAAGCCTACGCCGGCGCCTACGACTGGGACAAATTGCTCCCCGCGCTCCTGAGCCGCTTGGAGGGATAAAACAACCGGCACCACCTCAGCCTGAGGTGGTGCCGGTCCGGACGCTAATCCCTGAGCAGCACCTCGGTCACTTGCGCACACCACTCACTATGGCAACGTTCTCCCCTGGTGCCTTATCCCTTGTCCCCTGTCCCCTGTTCCACCCCGAAATAGATCTCCCACAGCTCGTCCAATGTGATGTCGTTTGCTGCGGATGCGTCCCTGAAGTAGGGATGGATGGGCAGCAGCTCCTCCGGACGGCGCGCGACGGGATCGGCAACCATCGCCTCAATCAGGGCCAGGTACCCCTGTGCCGTGCGCTCCCACGTATAGTGATCCAGCACGCGCCGGCGTCCGCGTTGGGCAAAGCCGGCCCAGGTGGCAGGATCACACAGCAGCCGCAGCAGTCCCCGCGCGATATCCGCCGGGTCCGTCGGATCAACGAGCACCCCGTATTCGGTCTCTGCGTCGCGCAGGCTCTCACTGGGCCCGCCGTTTTGCGTCACGACCAGAGGGAGACCGGCGGCGGCGGCCTCCAGGGGCGCCAGCCCGAACGGCTCGTACAGCGCAGTCAGCGCGAAGACGGACCCGCGCTTCGCCAGGAAGCGGTAGGTCGCCGCCAGGGCCGGTTGTCCGCGCAGTGCAAAGGTAGCGATCTTGCCCCAGAGGTTGTGGCTCCGGACCACCTCGCGGATCTGGGCGAGCACTTGTCTCTCGGTGGGGTTGACTGCGGTGTCATCCCGCAGCGGATCGTTGTGGGCGCCGGTGAAGAGGACCAGGTTAGCTTTTTCCTGCAGTTCGGGTGTCTCAGCAAAGGCGCGCACCAGGTCCAGCTGGTTCTTCTTGGGGTCGAGACGGCTGGAGGCGATGACTGCCGGCAGCTCCTGCCGGTCGTCGTCGATGTCCCGCGCCAGCATCGCCAGCACGTGGGCCTGGGTCTCGGCTTCCTGCGCGCCGGCAGCGTCGCTGCCGAAGACTGCTAGATTCACGCCCGGTGGCACCACGGCGAAGCGACTGCTGTCCCGAACATCGGTGGCACCGCGATAGGCGATATGTCCGTACTGCTCGCAGCGTTCCTGCAGCGTGCTGGTGATGGTGACGCCCGAGCGGTTCATGCTCAGCCGTTCCGCCAGTAGGCGGCGCGCGAAGTGATAGTGCGCATCCATCTCGGCCAGTCTGTCCGCAGACACTTTGTCCGCGGAGATGTCCAGCTTGTCCATCTTCTGCGCACCGAGAGAATGCCCGGTAAAGGTGAAGGGAATGCCAGTCTTGGCCTCGATGAGCAAGCCGGCCAGACCTCCGTCGGCGTAGTGCCCGGTGAAGGCATCCGGCAGCTTGCCCTCCGCTTCGTAGAAGGCGAGGATGTTGGGAACCCAATCGGTCACGAGATGCGGCCAGAGCAGCTCCTTGCGGAGGAACTCGTCCGGGCCGGCGGGCAGGCGAATGATGCGGACGTTGGCGATGCCTTCGTAAGAGTCCTCTGTTGCGGCGAATTCCGGCCACGCGGGATCCACGATGCGCCGCGTGAGAATGTCGACGGTGTGGCCGACTTCGGCCATCGCAAGGGCGACCTGCTTGACATAGACCAGCTGCCCGCCGAAGTCCGGGTGTTCGGTCCAATAGCTGTCCTGCGGATCGAAGTTGCCCTGCGGGTTAAGGAATGCGATATGCATGAGGCCCCCGTTTCGGTTTCAGAAGCGTGCTTTGATTCTGCATGAAATGGGGCTGAGGTCAACCGAGAAATCTAGAACTGTGTGAGGCTGCCATCTCGTTTGGCCTGCCGCACTGCAACCCCGAAGGCCGTGAAGCTGAGGGGCATGAGCAAGAGTGTGAATCCAAGAAGGATAGCCAGATCTCCGGCGAGGCTGCTCAGCGAGGCACTCATCAGCAAAGCGCGGCGCATCGCCTGCAGCGACGTGGTCAAGGGATAGAGCCGTGCCACGGCTTGCAGGGGAGCCGGCAGGACCTCGACGGGGTAATAGACGCCGCCGAGCAGCAACGATACGCTGCTGATGAGGAAGTTGATCGGACTGCCGCGCTTGTAGATCATGATGAAGGACGCGGACAGAATACCGATGGCGCTGAGGCTGGTGACGGTGAGCAGCAGCACCAGCAGCGCCGCGCCCCAGTTGGCGCTGGTGAACCGCGCTCCGAAGAACAGAGTGCCGGCGAGGAGGTAGAGCATCACGCGGAAGGATGTGAAGATGAAATTCCAGGCGCTTGAGCCCAAAAGGATAGTGCTGAGACGGGTTGGCGTGGTGAGCATCGCTTCGAGTGTGCCCGTGGTTTGGGCTGACTGAACGACGTTGGAGAAGCCGTAAAGCGCGACGCTCTGGTATCCCAGGAAGGCGATGCCGATCAGGACAAACGAGAAGTAGTCGCCGCCGTAGGCTGCCAGGTAGGGATTGGTCTGCATACCGAAGACCTGGCCGACGAAGTAGTAGCTGGTTACGGAGAAGAAGATGCCCACCAACTGGAGCAAGAACGAGAGCCGGTAGCTCACCTGGGTTCTGAGGTCACGCTGCAGAAAGATCGGCATGGTCTTCCGCAGCTCCTGCAGACGCGACCGAAGATTGAGCCTGGGTAATTCGAAACGGCGCCGTCTGTGTCTTGCTGGGCCTGGATCGTAGGTAATCTGATCGAAGGTATGGGCCTCATTGTGCGAGAGATGTGCGACTGCCGGATCGTGCTCGCTCTGTACCGGGCCGCTGTCGGCAGCGCTGCCGTCCGCGGCGTTGCCGGATAGCTGCTGGGCGACTTCATCCCAAGTTGCTGTCGCCAACTGGAGCTTTTCCAGCGAACCGCCATCGGCTCCGACGGCAGCGATAATCGCCGGCAGGGACCGCTCACGGTTCTGCAGTTGGATCTCGAAACGCGTGAGATCCGGTGTAATCTGATGGGGCGTGAGGTCTGCCACGACGCCGAGGTCGCGTAGTTGGTCGGGCAGCGCATACGATCCTCCTCGGACCTGCAGCGTGCAGCGTGCCTCGGAGCTTAAGAGGGGGCGCAGCCGATCGGGTGTGCCGACGACATACAGACGTCCCTGTACCATGACGGCGACGCGATCGCACAGCTCCACGGCCTCATCGATGTTGTGGGTTACCATCAGCACGGTCCTTGCCTCTTGGTGGACGAGTGCGTAGAGGCGCTCCCGGAACTGCGCGGCGGCAACCGGATCGAGGGCCGCGGTGGGCTCATCCAAAAAGAGCAGTGATGCATCATTGAGTAGCGCTCGTGCCAGGGCCAGCCGGTGTTTCATACCGGTTGAGCAGCGATCGTATCGCTTGTCGAGGAAGTCCGATAGATCGAGCATCTCGGCGAGACGCTGGATCTTGTCTTTGCATGCGGGTCTTGATAGGTGTGCCAGCCCCCCGTAGAAGCACAGATTCTCATTACACGTCAGCCGGGGAAAGAAGCTGCGTTCGTTGTAGGTCATGAGCCCAATGGTGGGCTTGATGCGATCCGCCTGGAGGATCGGGATTCCGTTGATCGCGGCCGTGCCTGCCGTGGGCAGGATCAATGTTGAGAGCATCTTCACAAGCGTCGTCTTGCCGGCCCCGTTGGGCCCGATCAGCCCGAAGATCTCGTTCTCGTGCACTTCGAAGGTCGCCTGATTCACGGCCAACGCTCCACCGGATGCTCCGGACCGCTGCAGCCGGGAACGAAAGCGGGGTGACGGAAACCGTTTGGTCAGTCCACGTGCTTCGATGATCGGCGGCAAGTGCTTTCTCCTTATGTTTGTGCTCCTGCCGTAATCATAACGGCTGCATCGCGCGCGTCAACTGTGATCTACCCCCAGGGCAATCGCGTCTCAGCCCCTCACACAGCGGCTGTCATCCCGAACGGGTATGACACTCAGCCTGAACGCGAGTTCGGGCCAGTGAGGGATCTTGTGATACGTTGGCGATAGCCTCAGCATCACAAGATCCCTCACTGTATGGCTCTGCGTAGTGTCTCGTCCGCATGACCCGTTCGGGATGACAGACTCTGCCCGGGAGCCTGACAAGATGAGATTGCCCTGGATCTATCCCAGGGCGTACGCATCTGGTCAACTCCTTGGCAAGATCTGTCATCCCGAGTGACCGACGGCGGCGGGGCCGCCGTCAAAACGCAGAGAAACAACACGATCCGAGCAGCAATGTCCAGAAAGAGTGCTATCGTGATTGCGTAGCTCTGGCGATCCAGACTGATTATATGTAGTTAC
>Ga0114918_10003130_pt1 | contig 14670 bp, 23 predicted proteins | sample LantaG_FD_87015 | JGI IMG/M metagenome (GOLD analysis project Ga0114918, IMG submission 87015) | Deep subsurface microbial communities from Baltic Sea to uncover new lineages of life (NeLLi) - Landsort_02402 metaG | ecosystem: Environmental > Aquatic > Marine > Oceanic > Sediment | place...
GTGAAATATCGTCGTCATGTCCGAATTTCAATATTCCAGACAAAATATCGGAAGAATAAGAGTCGCTAAATTTATCGTACATTTGGCACCTGAAGTTTTCTTAACTTCGACCACAACAAGGAAATTTCGCTTTTTAAGCTAAAGTCGCTTCTAACATGTTTAAATGCATCTCTAATTACCTTAACTCTATTGCCAGATAGTTCCAAAATTCCCCATTTAGGATTAACCATGGAATAATCTAAAAACAATCCCTTGGGAAACATATAATATCTTTGCATTCCCAAAGCATCGTGTTCCATAAGAGTAGAACGCCATATTTTTTTCTTATCTCTAAAAAAATCGGCACGAGAATTTTTGCACTCAACTAAAATTGAATGTCGCCCGCCACATTTCCATCCGATTGCATCGGGGGTTTCGCTATATCCCCCAACGTGTTCGCTTAAAACAACGGCGCATTTCCGAGTGTTTTTTAACCATTGCGCTGCTCTTGCAACTAAAAACGCATGGCTACCAACATCGACAGGCAACTTCTCAACCGACATCACATGTCTCCATCCATTGTTTTGCCCGAAAACATCTGAATCAAAACCACGGGAATTTGCTGAGACATTTGAAATATAGCATCCCTGTCTTCGCTTTTGTTGCAATTGCTGAATACAACCCTGTCCCCATTCATATCGTAACCAAAAACAACAAAATTTTTAAGATATTCAGAGTTCATGGCTTTTAAAATTTCCATTTGTTTTTCATCCAATGGCTTTTGATGCAACAAATCATTATCTGTTGTTTCCGAAATAGGAAAATCAACCATATGACCATTTTTTGAAACATTGTCATTGGATTTCTTTTTAACAGGCTTGACATTAGACAGCAATTTATCCTTAATAGATTTACTTAATAAATCATTAAGATTCTTTGTAAGATTGGTTTTAAACTCTTCCAAAGCATCCTTTTGCATGGATTCGTCGCTAATAGAAGAGCCGGAAGAAGTAATCTTATTTTTTTTTCTTTTGTTTATCATAATAATTTTTTCTTATATTATACAATAAATTAAACCGATATTATTTTTTCCCGGTATTTTTTCAATACTCTTATAGTCTTTCTTAAAACCGAAGTGTCTTTCCTTTTAACTTCAAAAGATACGGTATTGTTTTCCTTATTAAACTTGAAATTCAACAAATAATAACCTTTGGCGTATCTATTGGAACCATCTATCATTTCAATAACCTTATCCCTGGCATCCTTGCTTCCAATATTATTTATAAAAATATCTGCATCTTTATTGTCAACAGCAACTCGTCCTTCGTCATATTGACAAGCGGAAGCTATTTTTTTATAATGACAATCGCTGACAAATTTTTTCAAAACATAATGCACATCTTTGTCGCCATCCGCAATATCATTAACTAAATCCCTAACCAAAGCCACCTCAGACGGCAAACTATCCTTGCCAACCAAAGTATTCTTTAATGACGATAGTTTATTGGAATCGCCATCTTCATGTTCGCAATCTATACTTATCAAGTTCAAATCAATGGAATTGCCGTTATCATCGGTTTTCTTTTTACTATAATTTCTTTTATATAAATTTCTTAAATGATTTCTCAACGATGTAAACAGAAAGGTATTAAATGGAGTGCGCTTCCATTGGGTTTGGGCATTCCCCTGTTCATCGTATAATATGTGTCCATCCTTGGTTTTAAGAATCCTTTGTTGGGGTTCGTATTCATAACTATTAATGCATTTCAACCATATCGATACGGTTTCGGCAAAAAGATCTTCTTCCTCCATTTTTAAATAACTGAATTTCTTTGCCCACACCTTCAATGTGGGTTCCCTCAATTGATACAATTCTTCCAATACACTTTGACTCCCGTTAGTTTGATATGACACAACCATTTCATCTTCTTTTTTCCTGTTCACTCGCTTAAAGTTTGATTTTGATGGTTTCTGATCCACGTATCCTCCTTATTATGTTTAACTGTTCTCTAGCTGCAAACGCTATATTTCTCGTTTTCAACAATTATACCACATCTTTTTATACCGCATCTTTTACTATCTCATTATTAATCTCTTTTAACATATCGCGACCTTTGGATGTCATCCGAAAATACTCTTCGGGCACAAACGATTTGCGCCCAGCAGACTCCATTAGACCAGCAGACACCAGCATTTGCATGTCGGGACTGTCTCCACAATACAGCCCGCCTGCAGCTCGCTTGTCAGTATGATTTAAAATTTGCATTTGTTCCCGATTTAATTGCATGTTGTTCCTTCCTTTGTTTCCATCGCTACCGTACCTAAAGTAGGAGGACAATTCCAGTAGTGGGCATAACATCTTTTACCCGTAAATGCGTTGCGAAAACTAGCTTTACTTCCCACTGGGATTATTTGCCCGCACCGTTCGCACTTATGTGTTTTACGAGTTCTTTCCACCGTATGTCGCGATCCTCGTTTCCAAAATGACATACTACCTCCTTTACTTCCTTTTCCCACTAGCCACCGTACCATGTAGTTTCTCGAAAAGTTTATCAAGTTCACGCTGCCGCTTGCGTTCCGCTCGACGCCTTTGAGCGGGAGCAACTTTAATAGCTTTTTCGTATGCATGTATTTCGTCGATTGTCCATTTAATGGTCATTTCATACGCCCTCCTTCGTTTCCTTCACCGATGCCCCAAACAAATCTATTTTATCCAATGCTGACAAATATCCCAAAACAAAAGCAGACAACCATGTTTTTTGTTCCTTCGTAAATCTCTTTTCATCCACCCGATTTGTTATCATGCGCATTGCAATTATATTAAAACTAGTTTCTGTTTTTATGTGATACTTATTTTGAAATGCCTTATCTATTTCGGCGTATAAATCTTCCCGCACCGATTTACGTATTTTGTCTTTTAACTTCATGCTACATTCTTTACTGCAATTTTTTTTAATGAAATCTTCCGTCCGGATCGGGATCGCTATATTCTCCACCGGTAATATAACTATTAAATGCCCGATCCGATGATGCTGCATCCTTATCGTACCGTCTACAATTTTCACGTTGTTCGGGATTGTTCCTCGCATTACATCGATCCGAGTAACTCCATTCCCTATAAACATCTTGTTGGTTCCGTAGCTTCATGTAGCGCCCCCTGTTTCCTTTGTAGCCACACGCTCTGCCTTCTTCTTTCTATACGCATTTACAGCGTCTGTCCACATACGTGGCTTTAAGTCAAATGGACAAGTAAATCCTCTTGTTGTACCGGGACGAGGCATGGGTATAGCAAGAACACAACCCTTACTGATTTCGCAAGAACGCCATTTTATACATCTCACAATCGGGTTTTCACGTTTGTGTTTCATGGTGTTTCCTTCGACACCTCTCCGATTTTCTAAACATCGCCACTAGCCAGTAGAAAATCCCGTATCGCAATCATCTCGGGACATCTATTCCACGATTCCACATATATACGTATTTGTCCCTTATGCGCTTGACGCTTAACATTATGCCCGTTTTGCCGTAGATATTCCTCGCATCCTCCCTCTGTAAATGCAACCATCACCGTTTCCCATCGCTCTTTAACTCCAAATTCTTCTGCGCCCAACGCACCTGGTTGCACCTCCTCATAATCTCCGCTATCCATATTTACCCACACTGTTTCCGTAGCGTAATTCGGATCGTAACCAACGTCTCGCACAAGTATTTGGACACAAAACATTGGATTAGACGTACATCGGTTATCCTGCGTTTTTAAACGATTCGCAATAGCAGACAAAGAATCAGATGTCATTATATAGCCTCCTTTATTGTTTTACTACCATCGCACCACTCTGTAGTTGCTTAGTCATCCGTACTTCTGCTTCCTCAGTCCATCTAGTCAATCGCCCTTCGCATTCTCGTTCATGGGTTCCATCCGTATTCATTAACATAAAATGTCGAAACGTCTGCAATCGACTTCCACGCTGCGCATTCCAAAAAACAATTTTACCACAGGATATACATATTGCCCTACTCATGAGATTAACCTCCCCCTCTTAATTAAACGCAATATTTATAACACATTTTATCTTTAAAATTATCGCATAATGCGGGAATATTTTTACTGGCAACCATACGATTAATTTTACGGCATTTGGAAATTACGGCATCATAAATTTTTTGTTCTCTTTTAACATGATAAATAAGAGGATCCTTGTGTTGATATACAATAATGCCGTCATAAATCTGCGATAAAAATAAACAACAATTCATGTCAATCAAATCCCTTTTAAAAACGCCTTTGTTTTTAACCGTTAAAAATTTATCGCCCCCGAGATACCGAAACAAAAAAACAAACGGATATTGATTAATTCTAACGATGGCATCCACGCAACAACTTATGTTAATGGAACAATCGTAGAACTTCAAATCCCTGCCTTCAATAATGAAATCATCTTGTCTTCCAAGTCGTTCAACCCAAATGTTTTTAAGATAATTATTGAATACCAAATTTATTTTCTCTCGGGCGACAAATGCACGATTATTTTTGACTCTGGAAACAACCAAATAACGAATGCATTTTGAAATTTCTGAAGCGCATAAGGATTTATTATCTTGAACATCAAACAACGATAAGTTTCTTCCGGCAAAACGAACTTGATCGACAAAATTATCATTATTGAAAACAGATTTTGTCATTTTTTAATAAAATCGTTATATTTTTTGGAGATTTTTATAATATCGGATTTGGACAAGGATTTTTCCAAATTATAAAATTCTTTTATCCCTTTTTGCAAAACAAACTCATCAGGATCCATACCAACGGGCAAAGATACATATGAAATATTGTTCCAGCCATACCGATGCAGTTCGTATATGGACTTGACTCTCGCCAATTGACCGGCATAATTTTTTTTATCGGAATCATAACACAAACAAATGTGATCGCAGTATCGGGCTAATAACCCTATTTTTCTATGCCCTAGAGTTGTCCCCATTACAGCGCAAACATTCTTAATTCCCTGCTGATATAATGTAATCGCATCGAAATATCCCTCTACGATGTAAATTTTACCGGTTATTATAGCGCATTCCTTAGCTAAATGCAAGCAAAAAAGATGATTATTTTTATCGAACGGTTGATTCCACCATCCCTTCCAATCCGGAACAAAACTTCTGGCGCTAAAAACAAGGAAATCCCCGAATTCCGAATACACAGGCACAACTATTTTATCTTCAAGGTTGGTTCTGTTGAATTCTTTTTCACCGGCATTGACTCCCGGAACATCCATTCCCTTTTTACAAAACCCAATGTTAAGCAAATTAATCGTATCGTCAGAAATAAATCTTTTATTCCTGATATACTCCAACGCCTCGCCCCCTCGCATGAGACAGCGATTGTATTCTTGAATGTAATTAAACACGTGTTAATGTTCGACATTAGGAACTAATGCAAAAACGGGATATGACTGGTGTGTTTTGTATGCTTCTTTAATTTCTTGTTGGATATCTTCGGGCAGACTCACAACTGCCGAAAATGTCGTGCCACTATGCAAATCTCCGGATGACAATTGAACTCCAAGCTCGGAGTTGTAAACACTGCCGATTCCTACCCGATGCCAATCCATAACGACAAGTTTGCAATCCATATCCATCTCCTTTCCCAACATTAGAACAACGTTATTCTACCGTATCTGGATCCCCCCCCACAACATCTAAAACATCATCGCCAATTTCCACGCCTTTGTCTTCGGCTTTTTCCTTCATAACCGTAATAAGCTCGGGCATCTTGTTTTGGTCATTAAACCATTTAGCCAACGAAACATAATCTCCACAACCGGTTACGATTTGATCCTTACCTTTCCCAAAAACAAAAATCATACCCTTGTCATCGATATTCTTTCTACCAATGGCTTTTAATTCATAAGCTTTTTTAACCAGAAGCACCATTGGATCGTTAGCACCCTTCTTGGTGGGTATCTCGAATGCACCTTCGCCAAATGGAGCCGCCATCTTGTTTTTGACAACCTTGATAATGCTTTTTGTTCCAACAACATTCTTTTCGTCTTCCGCATTTTTTTCAAAAATTTTACCGGTTCTAGCCACTCTCAATCTCATGTGGGAATAGAACTTTAAGGCTCTGCCGCCAGGAGTGGTTTCAGGATCTCCCCAAATCGGTCTGCCAATACTAACTTTTTCCCTAATTTGATTAATCCAAATAACTGTAGTATTAGTTTTTGCCGACGAATCCATAATCTGACGCAAGGCTTTAGACATCATTCTAGCCAACATTCCAGGATGTTGATCTTCTATATCTCCAGAAATTTCGGCTTTTGGAGCCAAAGCAGCGGTTGAATCAATAACAATAAGAGCCACCATCCCCATTTGAGCCATTTTATTGACATAATCCAATGCTTGTTCGCCATACTCAAAATCACACCCATAGAGCAAAGTATCTGCGTTAACGCCATGTTCGGTCGCCCACGAAGAAACAAAACTGTGTTCAACGTCTATTAAGGCGGCAACCAGTCCCATTTTTTGAGCGGATGCTATCAACTTCAACGACAAATAACTTTTACCTCCGGATTCAGGTCCGAACAATTCAACCATCCTGCCCCTAGGAACGCCACCTAAATTTGTGGCATCATCAACACTTTGAATTCCGAACGGGATAACGTCAACATCCATTTTATTGTTTTTATCCATATACGACGAAAACAATTGAATTTTAGGTCTTCCATCTTTATTGCCCAACCCTTTTTCTAAATTAACCAAGGCAACATTAATGGAATCAGACAAACTTTTACCGGTAGATTCTTTAGGCATGATTTAACTCCAATATTTGTTTTGTTTTTTTTAGAAAGGAACGTTATCGTCGCCAATATCATCATTATTAAAATCGTCATCCTGTTGTTCGCCAACATCATCATTGTTGTTGATGGAAGCAGATGCGGAAGGTTGGGTAGATGATTGCGGGGTATCGGAAGAGTTATTATTAGATGTGGAGCCGTACTTTTTTTCAAATTCCTTAGCATCAAATTTTTGACCAGATTTATATTTGCTCTTGGGATTATATTTCTTGTCATCCGGTAATTTCATCCACAACTCTTTTATTTCTTCGGGAGTTCTAATTTTGATCACCTTACTTAAATCGATAGGACAATTATCCAAAAGGGCTTGTTCCGCTTCAGTAAATGGCGACGGTTTTTGATCTGCAATTGCGGAATATGTGATATGGTTCCCGTCTTTTTTAACCCATACAAACCAATCCGTTCCCTGAGGACCAGCGGGACTAACTTTCATACTTTTATACCAATTTCCAAATGCAACAAACAAGCTGTCACCAGATTCCAAAACCTTCAACCTATTATTGTCATCCCTATCGAAAACCAGACAAGCATGACGCTTTTGAGGCATGTAATCCCCTTCATTCCAAGCCATATCCAAAGGCTTTTCGTCATAAGAATAAGCCGGAATTTTAACGGGAGCATGAATGCCTATGGGAGTAAATGTGTTCCAATGCGAACGAAAGTTTCTGGGGTTACTGGCTATTCTAATTTTATAAGGCTTGTCATTTCTTGGCTTACACCTTAAAAAAATATCATACTCAATCTTGACATATTTCTTTGCCTGTGGTTTACCTACATCCTCACCAATATCAAATTCGTTATTATCGGTCATGTTCTTCTCCTTATTTAATTGACTCAACGAGTCTTTATTTTTTTGAGATAAATATTATTACTATATTATACAATAAAATCCTGTTTTTGCAACTAAATTTGAACGTACTTTAGTTATTAACGCTTACCAATCGTACATATCCCTGTCATCACCGGATTGATGTTTTTTACTATCTAATTCGGCTTCTTCGGCATCATCGTCAGTATTGTCTTTAGAAAAATACAAACTCTTTGCAGTTTGCATCTTTTTTGTAAAATCCCCGCCTGAACCGAAATCGTTCAACTTCAACGCTAAACCCATTATTGTCACTTGTCTGGATAGGTTTTCTTGCTTGCTATCCAAGTTTTTCATAATATGCGATGATGACTTGTACAACGATTCGGCTTCAGTAGCGGAATTAACAAAATTAGACAGCTTAAGAAAGGCTTCTCCCCGTCTTTTTTCCGCAGAATTATGGGAAGAAAAACTCACCCAACCTTCCCTTAACAACTCGCAGATTCGCTTTCTAACCAAAAAGTTTCTATGAACTTCAAGTAAAATTTCTGAAACACGATCTTTGGCTGACTGAACCTTTTGAATATCAGATGTTATTTCCTGCAATGTAGGATTCGGAGACACGGAAACGTTCAAAACTTTTAATTCATTATATACATTGCTGTAATCGCATTCCAACGGTTTCAATGTGCTTAAAATATTATTGCAATTACTAACAATATTATCAAAGTCTTCAATCGAATCGACTTTTGACACCGACAACCCGAGATTAGTTTTGGTAGTATCCCATGTCATCGATAGTGCTCCGTTGTAGCGACTAACTTCCAAAACCGCATCATGCCATCTCGTAGATCAACAGATAATCGTTGCTATTGATATCCACGTATTTTTGAAAAACAAAAGTCATGTCGTCAATTTTTATGTTTTTCAAACAATTAACGACTCCGGATTTATCCCTGATAATATCCCGCTTAGTCGACGTTCCAGCCAACCCAAAAACCGCCACATTAACAGTTAATTTACCGCTAATTAAATCCTTGAGAGCAGTACATTCTATTTCTTCAAAAGAAATTTTTTCCTTATTGGATTGCGAAATATCCAACATTTTCTCTTGAAATAATTCTTCAATTTTTTCGCTTTCAATTTTCAGAGACATCTTCTTGGTCTTTGGAGCGCCAGTCTTGGCCGCCTTGGTTTTGACAGACTTGCTTTTGACAGACTTGCTTTTGACATCCGGAGTCTTACCGATTTTCTTGCTTTTTTTACTCATGCGTTTTGTTCCTTTTCTGTTGGTTTTTCTATTGGTTTTTCAATCTGGCTTTCTAAATTCTTTTTGTTCTTGTCAGCCACTGTTTTAGCGACAACCAATTTCTGCATACACAACTTGGCAAACTTATCCGGAGCATCTGTTTTCTTGCCGATAGCGTCAAAAAACACTTCCATGCTGGCATTAATATCATCGGCTATTTCCTGCCATTTTTCCCGTTCTATCTTTTCCCTTTCCCCTTCTGACGAATAAGATATAGTCCATTCCCTACCGCTGGAAAACTTTGAACTTTGATATTGATCGTTGGTTTTCAATATTTCAACGGTTATTTCGCAACTCTTCCTGATAACAGCCGCAACTGGATGCTCAAACGTATTTTGGTCATCATTATCCTTAATCTTAACGTCCTTAACCCCAGCTAGTTTTCTCAAACAAACTTTCAATCCGTATTTCAAATCCTTACCCCTATCTATCCATATCTTTTTATTTAACTCCCCAACCTGGTCTGATGGAATATTCGCCGGATTAACGGAATACGAACTATATAATTTAATATTTTGATATTTCGATAAATCAACAGTTAGAACGACGGATTTATATACATTGGTATTGACATCCGGGAAATTCTTTTCAATGTTTTCCATGATATTGTCGGCTTCTTCCATAACAATCTCCTTTATATATTTAACGTCGTTCTCTAAAACAATCCAACCTATTATACAATTTTATTTAGAAAAATCAAACAAAGTTTCAATATATGCCGCATTATCTTTGTTTTTCTTTTTTTGTTTGGTAATATTTTCTTTTATGAAATGAAACATATCCATAACCTTATCCTTACCACCCCAACACAACATTGCTCCGTTTTCAACCAGCGCAAGAAACACATTCTTATTAACCGAATGCCCGGTATTCTTGCTTAAAAAATCCATAAGATCCTTATAGGGTTGATGTTCTACGATATCCTTAATAGCTATGTCTCCAATCCCCTTCATAATGGACAAGGGTTGCCTGATACCGTTTTTCTCTATTGTATAAATATCTTTACTCATATTAATATCGAAAGGCAACAATTCGATTCCCATTTTGGGCAAAAGACTTTCGTACTTCTCTCTTTTATCTTTTTGCTGTTCGGAAACAACGGATGAAAGCAACGAGCACATAAACTCAACAGGAAAATAAGCTTTTAGCCATGCAGTCTGATACGCCAAAAAAGAATATGCGCATGCGTGACTATTTTTACTGAACACAAAATTATCGCCATCGACAATCTTATAATTGTGCTGGGGCGACTTCATTTCAACATTATACGTCTTTTGCCTGCCAGCGTATTTCACATCTATAATTCTACATGTTCCCATAACTAATTATTATACATTTTTTTAAAAAAATTATTCAATTAAAAGTATTTTTTCAACATCATCCATGATAGTTTTCATACGCCTCGTAATTGATGGTTGCGTTGGTTTCTTAATGGGAAACATATTCGCCTCAACGGGAAGTCTGTTGTGTTTCTTTCTATTGCAATGCGAACAAGCCGCAACCACATTTTCAAAAGTGGACTTACCTCCCCTGGACTTTGGCACAACATGATCGATGGTTATCTCAGACTTATTAAGTATGCGTTTACCGCAATATTGACATGTATAATCGTCCCTATCCAAAACCATATTTTTTGAAAAATTAACTTTGCGATTAAAAGCCTTTATAAAGCGAAATAATTTTATTATTAACGGCACTTGAATTGCCCGAGACACAGTGTGAACGACATGTTCAGCGTACTTTACAACTTCGGCTTTTTTCTGCTCTACCAACGCCAAAGCCCTGTTAAAAGAACACACGCTGATGCATTGATAATTGTTATTTAGAACATATACAGTATATTGCATGGCATCTTCCAAGCATAAAAAAAAACCATCCGATGAATCGCAACAAAACAATTGATATTTAAAATATTATTAAAAACATCATTCGTTATCATGCTGCGTTCCATCAAGATGGCGTTTTCAAATGGTGGAGGCGGCGGGTATCGAACCCGCGTCCGCAAAAGCGTCAAATACGACATCTACAAGTTTATCCGGTTATACTTTTTAGGCTTACCGGCAAACCCACCGGAATTCTGTTCCTTCCGATAGTCAACAGCGTCTTTCCACTGCTTGTCAAGGGTCTCGTGCTTTCCCCATTGCGCCTTGTAAAATTCGTTACTCACGGATACCAAGACTATCTCTCCATTTTCACGGACAGCCGAACTTAGGCGGCCATCAAGTAAGCGCTTTTATTGGCACTTGTGTTTTTAGTGGGTTTTAAAGAGGCCAACCACTATCCTCTACTTGCAATCGCATCCTTTTCTTTCACGTCGAAACCATTCGCCCCCTTTCTTTATTTTAACCGATTTCCGCAAGAAGTCCCCCGACTTTAGGCGGGGGATGAATTGCGGCATATTGCTTATTTCTTGTTAATAATTATACAAAATATTTTAAAATTACTACAGGAATTTTAAAATATTTGTAGAATAAGTATTATAACATGCAAAGGAAGATGCGCAAGTGAAAGTTATCAAGTCATTCCGGTTCAGGCTCTATCCCGATAAAGCGCAAATTGCCGTTCTTCAGCAACATGGCGGAACGGTAAGGTTTATCTGGAACAAGTTGGTTGAGTTTACCAGGGAATACAACAAGACAACCGGCAAGTTTCCAACGCAAGGGATGCTGCAAAAAGAAATTGCGTCAATCAAGAGCGCCAACGACTTTGTTAGGCTGCCTCATTCCCAACCCGTTCAAATCAACGCCCAGAAGTTATCTAGAACCATTACTAGGGCGTTCAGTAAGGAAAATAAGGCGGCAAGAGCCAAGAAGATTGCCATAGCTACCGCCAAGGAAGATAAAAAGGCGTTGGCTAAAGCGTTGGACTATGCCTTCCCCAAGTTCAAAAAGAAGTCCAGCAACACGGACAGCCTATTTTATCCGCAGAACTTCAAGATCGGAAAGTCCAGAGTCTTCTTAGCCAAGATTGGTTGGATCAAGTTCATCAAAAGCGCAGAATTGACGGGAACTCCCAAAACGGTCAGTATTCAGCAGGATGGGGATCAATGGTATTGCTGCATAACTTGCGACACTAAAGTGAAAACAGTACAAAAGAAACCAGTGTCGGAATCCACTATCGTCGGTATTGACCTGGGGCTTACGGATTTTGCCGTACTCTCCGACGGAACTATGATTAAGAACCCAAAGCAACTCAGAAAGCATCTTGCAAAACTCAGGCGGGAAAGCAGAAGACTGTCTCGGAAGGTCAGAAAAGAAACCGGTAAAACACAAAGCGGCAAGGCTATCACTACGTACTCGAACAACGGCAGCAAACAAGTAAACAAAGTCAACCGGCTTCACAGGAAGGTTAGGAATATCAGAAAAGACTTCCTGCATAAAACCAGCCATCGCATAATAACCACGTATGATGGCGTTGCAATAGAAAACCTGGATATCAAGGCAATGATGAAAGACAACAGCAAGGCGATGAACAGAAACACATCCGACGCATCTTGGTACGAGTTCGGCAGAATGCTGGACTACAAGTCCCTGTGGCATTCCAAGCATTACGTGAAAATAGACCGTTACGCCAAGTCGACCCAAAGATGTAATAATTGCGGTAGTATTCGAAAAATGGAATTGAAGGACAGGGAGTATGTCTGTCTGGCGTGTGGGGCAAAGCAACCCAGGGACTTCAACTCCGCCTTAAATATACGGGATGACGGAATAGTGATACTGTTGCAACGGGAAGCAAAAGAAAAAATAGCGACTAAGACTATAAAAAATACCGTAGGAACTACGGGAATCAACGCTTGTGGAGATGTTCCAATGGGAACGTCGGTGAGGCAAGAACAAAATCTACCCAGTTATACTGCTCGTGTAGTATAATTAGTAGAAACCCACGCCTTTAGGCGAGGGTAGTTCAACAAACGCATCCAAACCTTTTTCGAAGATTGTTTTAAACACATAAAATCCCATTTGCTTATCATCAAATCCTTCTGTTTCGTGAGTATTAATTAATTGAATAAACGCAGATTTGAGCGCCTTAACATACTTAGGATCGGATATTTCGATTCTTTGACATAACACAGTAACCATATCAAAATCCAACGGTTTATCCAATCTTACATCTGATATTATATCTTCCATTTTTTCAACATTTAGTTCTTTATACATTATTATCCTTTGTTGTCTTGTCGCCTTTCGGGTTCAGGACGTATCCTACCATACTTAATAATTTCCTGTACCATCCAGTCGTATCCGCAAAAACCATTGGAACGCTTTTTTAGTTTATGCGCCTCGTTTTTATCTACGACATCAACACTCACGCCAGCCCGCCAACCATCGCCAAAATCATATGAATAATAACCTAGCTTAACAGAAGATGTAGTCTTGACATTTAGCACCTTGACATGTTCTCCGTTTTCCCCACTCCACCGCCCATCCCAACTATTACAACCAGGCATAGATAATTTAAATGCTAAATACATCATTTCTCCTATTTTTTTTCCATAGCAACCAAATCCAAACTCATCCCCCAAATGTTCTCTTTGTAATATTGAGGAAATTTAAAATACACATCAGCAACAGATGAAGACTGAAGCTTAGTTCCAACAACTTTAGCTACAGACTCATCAAATGTGTTAAATTTACAAGGGTAATCCATACCATCAACCACAAAATTAAACAATTTCCAATTTTCACCTTGAAATGTATCTTTCAACTTTACAGTAACGTTGTCCAATTTAAAAACAGGCTCAGGATTATTAACGTTGCAATACGGATGCAAGCCAACAACCAATTCATAAGTATCTTTATTTACCGATTTCGACTTCAAAACAGCATCATATACAAAATTGTCGCTAGAATAATTTTCTCCTTTTTTTTCTAAAATATGCTTTTGACAGGCATTATTGAATAATTCTAACGATTTGTCAAGAAAATTCTTTTTCAAAATAACACCAGCGGCATAAGCGTGTCCACCGTGTCGCTCGAACATTTCAGAACAATCGTCCAATATTTCTATTAAATTAATACCTTCAGGCGACCTTCCGCTTCCCTTCCATTTCCTTTTATCCTTGCCAACCACAATAACCGGTTTCCCAAACTTCTCAACCAACTTGGATGCCACTATTCCTACAACCCCTATATGCCAATCTGGATTAACAAGGAAAATCCCATGCCCCATTGTAGTATTATTAACTTTTGTCATAGCGTCGTTGAGCACCCCGCCTTGTATGACACGCCTTTGTTTATTAATACTATCAACGCTATTTAAAATATCGCTTATATCGTCATCGTCGGAAGATACTAATAAATCAAACGCTTCCTGCGGCGAACCCAATCTGCCAACAGCATTTAGACGTGGCGCTAACTTATATGCGACTTGGTTCTGAGTTACAACATCCTTGTCTATTTTGCACAAATCAACTAATTTTAACAATCCCCTCGACTCAATAGAACTAAAACATTTCAAACCCTGCTTGACAACAATTCTATTATCTCCCCAAACAGGCATTACATCGGCTATCGTTCCTATGGCAGCTAAAGCAAGAAATTCCTTGACATTTATATCCTTAATGGAAGCTGACGCACATAAGGCAATTAAATAAACCAAACCACAAGAACACATTTCCTGCGCATCGGGATGCAACCGCCAGTTCAATACGACATCAGCAGATTTAGAAAATTGCTCCTGTTTAATGGAATGGTGATCGACAACCACCACACAAGGAATTCCAA
>Ga0114918_10003131_pt1 | contig 14669 bp, 7 predicted proteins | sample LantaG_FD_87015 | JGI IMG/M metagenome (GOLD analysis project Ga0114918, IMG submission 87015) | Deep subsurface microbial communities from Baltic Sea to uncover new lineages of life (NeLLi) - Landsort_02402 metaG | ecosystem: Environmental > Aquatic > Marine > Oceanic > Sediment | place: Baltic...
TCCCCCCCCCGCTGTGCCGCACCAGGACCCCCTCTCCTCTCTCTCTCTCTCTCTCTCCATGCGCTCTTTCCAGCGCGCCCTGCGGAGGCCTAAAGACAGCTACACATCCTCTCTCCCCCTACTGCAGCCCCGGATCACCTCCGCACCCCGCCCGCCGCAAAGCCCGCCCACGCCCGCACGGAGGCCGGCAGGAGAGCGCTCCCACCACCACTCCCACCAGCCCCGCTGCTGAACGCCCGCCGCCCGGCGCCGCCTTTGAAATCGGGCATCGCCGGCAGCAGGGACGGCTTGTCGCCTTCACTCACCGTCACCCGGGCCGCCACGCCCGCGGGCGTGTCGGACGGGCCCGGCAGGGGGCGGGGCACGCGGCGCTGGGCCAGGACCTCGGGCCGGGGGACGACGCTCCCGCTGGCCCTGCCGCCCTTCGTGACGCGCACCTTGGCCCCGTCCTCTAAGAAGCGCCACCCCACGCGGACGGGCTGCTTGGTGACCGGGTCGACCAGGCGGACGTTGGAGTAGTGGATGGGGGTCTGAAAGAAGAGGGAGAGGGGGATGTGAGGGCGTGGCATGAGGATGGACAAGAGGCTAGGCTGAGGGAGAAAGGGGGCGGCGCGGCCCGGCTGCGGTGCCTCTCCCTCTCCCTCTCCCCCTCATCCCTTCCTCTCTCCCTCTCTCTCGACAGCTCACCTCGATCGTGATGATGCCGCCCGGGTTGTCGTCCGTCCGCTTGATGTGCTTTTTGGACTGTTGTGAGAGGGGAGAGGGAGAGGGCGAGGCGCAAGTGAGCGAGCGCCGATTGGCGGCCGCAGCGGCGGGGGCGGCGGCGGCGCGCCTCCCTCGCCGCGGACCCTTTCACCCGCAGCCGCACGCCTCACCCCCCGTACCCCTCGCCTGAGAGACCCACCAGGTTGCGCCCCTCCACAATGACGGCCGGCTTCCTGTCGTCCCGAATCACGCGGGCGACTACGCCCGTCGCGCCCCGGTCCCGCCCGGCCATGATCTGAACCGTGTCCCCGCGCAGCAGGCGCCACTTGCCGCGCCCGAACATGGGCTTGATAGCGTGGCGGGCGGTGCCCATGGTTCCAGTGTGAGCGGGTGCGAGAGTGTTGTGAGCGGGCCTCAGCGCGCGCGCGGTGGAAAGGAAGAGTGCAAGGAGTCTGCGTATGTCGGTCTTCATCTCTACCCTGCCTCCGCCACCCCGCGCAGCGCCGCCCGCAGCGCCCGCCCCGGCCCGGACGTGTGGAGCTCGTCCACCACGCCCCGTGTGTCGGCCTCATCACTCTCGCCCCCGTCCGCGGCCGCCCAGGAGCGGGCCAGGGCGACCACGCCCCGCCACGCTTCTTCAGCTGCGCCGAGCGCGGCCGCCCTGGCCGGGCGCTCCGGCGCGGCTGCTGCCACCGCCGCCGCGCCCGCCCCGCACCAGGCGTCCGCGTCCGCAGGGCACCGCGCCGCCAGGGCGGCCAGCGCATCCAGAACGGCCGCCGCCCGCGGCACGCGGGAGGCCGGGGCCGCGCCGGCGGTGAGAGCCCGCAGCGCGCCCGCCGCGGCGGCCGGGCCTGCCCCGGCCGCGGCGGCCGCCAGGGGCGAAAAGCCGCTCGGGCGGGCGGCCGCGGCCGCGGCGGCGGCGCTGTAGATGGAGTGCAGGGCGCCCAGCGCGGCTAGGGCGACGCCCCGGTGTGGGGAGGACGCCGCGGCCGCGGCGCGGGCGATGGCGGGACCGCCGGCGAAGGGCGGCGGGGACGGTGCGCCCCCGCCCCCGCCCTCGGCCGTGGCCACCCCGCTCAGGGCGAGCACCGCGGCCGCCGCGTCCGGGTCGGCGCCCTCCCCGCACACGATGCCGTCCGCCAGGGGCTCCAGGCCCGCCAGGGCCGCCCACGCCGCCGGCCTCAGGGGCGGGGCCTCGCGGAGGGCGGACGCCAGCACGTGCACAGCCGCGGCCGCGGCCGCCCCGCCTGCTGCACCTGCGGACGCCGCCAGGGCCGCCGGCGCATCCGGGGCGGCCGCGGCGAAAGCGGCCGGGACCGCGCGCAGGGCGCCGCCCACGCACCGGGCGACGTCAGCTCGCAGGCCCGGGTCCACGCCGGGCGCGGTCAAGGCCGCGCGCAGGGCGGGCCAGGCGGCGGGGAAGGCCGCGCCCGCCGCGGCCGCGAGGCTGGAAGGAGGCGGGGTGGAAGAGGCGCCGCCGCCGCCGCTGACGCAGCCCTGGCCCACCCAGCTCCCCGCCGCGACCAGGGCAGCCCCATACAGGCCCACTGCCCGGCGGGCGGCGGCGGTGGTGGTGGCGGGCGCCGGACCGCCCGCCGCGGCAGCGGCCATGGCTGGGGCCAGCTGGGCGGTCAGCGTCGCCAGCACCGCTGCCGGCCCGTCCTCCGGCCGACCCGCTGCAGCCGCGCTGCCGGCTCCCGCCGCCGCCGCCGCCATGGCGGCCGCGCCCGCCAGGGCCGCCGCCACCACGGGCAGGCCGGACAGGGAGGAGGAGGAGGTGGAGGCCGCCGCGGCGGCCGCCACGGCCGCTCCGGCCAGGCTGGCCGCGGCGCCCGGCGGAAAAGCCACCCCGGCCGCCGCCGCCGCGTCCACCACGCGCCGCACGGCTGCCGCGGCCGCGGAACGCAGGGAGGCGGGCGGCGTGACGCCGGCGCCGGGCGCCAGGGCCGGCCAGGCCGCCGCGAGGACGTCGCCCACAAAGGCGGAGGCCGTCGCCCCGCCGCCGCCGTCTCCCCCCCCGCCCCCTCCCCTCCCGGCGAGGTGGTGGGTCAGGGGCGCGGCCAGGCCGGCCAGGGCGCCCAGTAGGGCGGCCCGGGCGGGCGGGGCCGCCGCCGCCGCCCGGGACGACGCGGCCCCCAGCAGGCCCAGGGCCGCGTCCGCGGCCGGGCGGCCGTCGCAGGGCTCGCCCGCCCCTCCCCCGATCGCCTCACCGACCACACCCTCCGCCGCGGCCAGGGCCGCCAGGGCGGCGGCCAGGCACCCCGGCTCCGGGCGGGCCGCCAGGGCCGTCAGGGCGGCCAGGTAGGCCGGCGGGCCGACCAGGAGGGCGCACCCGGCCAGAGCGTCGGCGGCCGCGGCCACCAGGGGAGGGGGGGGGGAGGGGGGGAAGCCGCTGGCGCCACCCTCCTCGTCCTCTTCCTCGCCTTCCTCCTCAACGCCCGCCGCGTCAGCCGCCCGGTGCGCCGCCGCCAGGGCGGGCAGCAGCGCCTCCAGGAGGGCCGCAAACGCGGCCACGGTCGGGCCCGGCGGCCTGCTCCCGCCGCCGCCGCCGCCACCACCCACCACGCCCGCCGCGTCCGCTGCGTCGGCCAGGTGGGCCCAAGCATCGAGGGCCGACGCGGACGCGGGGTCGCCTGAGGCCGTGGCCGCGGGGCAGGCGTCCGAGCCGGGCAGGGTGGCGCACGCAAGCAGGCCAGCCCGCAGGGCAGCCGCGTCCGATGCGAGCGAGGGCGGCGGGGGTGGGGGCGGCAGGGGCGGCGGCGGTGTGAGCGCGCTCCTGTCCTCAAACCCTCCTCCATTCCCACTCCCTGCCCCTCCTCCTCCTTCCCACGACGCCGCGTCGTCCTCGAAGACCAGGTCCGGCGCCGCCCCGCACAGGGCCGCGTACGCGCGGACTGCGGCCTCCGCGGCGTCCGGGTCGCCCCGGCCCGCGGCCGCCACGGCGACGGCCGCCAGCGGCCGGATCGCGGACGCCAGGGCGGGGCCGTACGCGGCCGGGTGAGCGCAATCCACGCACTCCTCCAGCGCGCCCGCCGCGTCGGATTGGGCGGCGGCGGCGTCGCGGGCAATGGCCGTCGCCGCCAGGCCAATCAGGGACACGGCCGCGTCAAAGGCGGCCGGGCCGTGGTCGTCCGCCAGGGCGCCCGCCCGGGCCCAGGCGGCAAACGCGCGCAGGGCGAGCGGGAGGGTGGTCGGTGACGACGCGGCGCCTGCTGCTGCGCTCGCCAGGGCGGGCAGGGCGGCCGCCGCCCAGCCGGATATCCGATCCCGGGTCGCGGCACTGCTGCCTGGGCCCGCGTCGGCGGACGTGCCGGGCGTGGTCGGCCGGGAGGAGGGCGCGGCGGCAGCGCCGGCCCCCACCCGCGTGTGGGGTGGGGACGACCCCGCGTCCGCCAGGGCCGCCAGGAAGATGGGGACCGCCGGCCCGCGCGCCAGCCTGCCCACGACATCGTTGACTGGATCCACCCACCCCTCCCAGGCAACGGCCAGGTCCGCCAGGGCGGCGGCCAGGAGATGGAGCACGGGCGTGGCGGCGCCACCTTGCCCCTGTGCCTCTGCCACAAAGGCGGACACCAGCGCGTCCCGCAGGCCCGGCGCGTCCGCGGGCGAGAGGCGGCCTAGGTGGCGCTTGGCCTTGGCGCGCACGGTCTGGGCGGCGAAAGCGCGAGCGTGGGGCGGGGCGGCCGGAGTGGCGAGGAGGGCGAGGGAGGCCTGATGGAGAGGGGTTGAGAGAGGATGAGGGAGAGCGCGCGCGCACGCCGATGGAGAGAGAGAAGGCGCCTGGCCGCGCGCTCTCACGCACCCCGCGCGTGAATCGCACGCCACCAGCCCACGCACCTGCCAGGCCGCGTCCTCCTGCTGGAAGGCCTCGAGCCAGGCCGCCGCGGCCCGGCGGGCGTCTGCAGACTGAGGGAGCGGCGACGGTCCGCCGCCGCCCCCGCCAAACAGGGCGTCCAGGGCGGGCAGGAGGCCGGGGGGGGTGGCCATGGTGTTGGAGATGGGTGAGGTGCGCATGAGGTGTGTGTATCGGTCCCTCGAGGCCCACGCCCCAGCCAGCAAGGTCGCGCGCGGTGCGCGCCGGAGGAAATGATGGGGGAGAGAGCGGGTGCGAGCGCACTCTGCTCAGACGGCATTGCATTGGTCGGGCCTGGCGGCGGCGGTGCGCGCTCTCTCCTCTCTCCCTGACGAACGCACCTGTCCACACACCAGCCATGCCGTCCCGCCTGCTCATCCTGTATGGCTCAGAGACCGGCACGGCTCAGGTGTGCGAGAGAGGGAGAGAGAGAGAGAGGAAGGCGCAGGGCGCGACACGTGCAGAGCTCGCACAGCTCGGCCGCACTCGCCCTCCCTTAACGTCAACCTCAATCTCTCCATTTTTTGTCCCTTCCATCAACTCTTCAGGACTTCGCCGACCGGGTCGGCCGGGAGGCCGCCCGCCGGGGATGGGCCCCCGTTGTCCTCCCCGCCGACGCCTACGCCGTGGCCGGCCTCCCCGACGAGGGTGCGGCCGTCTTCATCGTGGCGACGGCGGGCCAGGGCGACCCGCCGGCAAACGCGCGCCGGTTCTGGCGCTTCCTCATGCGCAAGTCCCTGCCGCCGACCTGCCTGGCCGGCCTGGGCGTGGCGGTCTTCGGCCTGGGCGACTCGGGCTACCCAAATTACAACACGGCCGCCAAAAAAATGGGCGCCCGCCTGGGCGCGCTCGGGGCGGCCCACCTCCTGCCGCCCGGGTTTGGGGATGACCAAGCCTCGGCCGGGCCGGACGGGGGCCTGGACGCCTGGCTGCCGGGCCTGTGGCCGGCGTTGCGGGCGGGCGTGCAGCGCGCACCGGCCCTGGACGCCGCCATCCACCCGGTGGACGGCGACTGCGGCGGGGCGGGCCTGGGCGAGTGCCGCCTGACAATCGAGGTGGTGGCCGAGGCCGAGGCCGGCCCTCTTGCTCCCACCCTCGCCGACGCCCTGGCCGCCCACGCCGCGTTCGCCCGCCTGGAGGCTAATCTGGCGGCTGGCGGGCAGCAGCCTCCGGCCTCGACGTCTGCACCGCTGGGCTCGTCCCCCGGGCGCCCCGTGACCGCGGCCGTCGCGGCCAACGATCGGGTCACGGCCGCGGCCCACTGGCAGCACGTGGCCCACCTCACCCTCTCCTTACCGCCGGCCTCCGCCTTCGCGGCCGCGGCGCCGGGCGATGTGCTGGCGGTCCTGCCGCCCCAGGACCCGGCCGCCGTGGTGGCGTTATGCGAGCGGGTCGGGGTGGCGCCGGGCGCGACGCTGCGCGTGCGCGGGGCGGGCGCGGGCGCGGGCGCGCGCGCGGGCGCGGGCGCTGCCTCCACCCCCCCATCCATCACCGTCCACGCCGCCGCCCTGGTGGCCGGCGTGCTCGCCCTGACCTCCACCCCGCCCCGCCGCACTTGCGTCCAGGCCCTGGCGGACGCGGCGACCGATGCCAAGGAGAAGGAGAGGCTGGCCGACCTGGCCTCCCCCGAGGGGCGGGACGATTGGCACCGCTACGCGGCGGCCGAGCGGCGCGGCCTGGCGGCCATCCTGTCCGACTTCCCCACCTCCGCCCCCTCCCTGGCCTGGCTGCTCGCCGTCGGCCCCCGCCTCCAGCCCCGCCGCTTCTCCCTGGCGTCCGACGTGGGCGGAGCCGCGGGCCGGGGCGGCACGACCGCCGAGCTCGCGGTCGCGGCGGTGGCGTGGGTCAGCCCCGCCCGGCGGCGGGTGCGGGGGCTGGCCTCGGCCTGGCTGGCCGCCCTCCCGCCCGGCGCCTCCTTCCCGGTCTGGTGGGAGGCGGGGTCGCTGCGGGCGCCACCGCGCGACGTGCCCCTCATCCTGGTGGGCCCGGGCACGGGCATCGCGCCCCTGCGAGCCATGCTCCAGCGGCGGGCGGCCGAGAGGGAGGACGCACAGCAGGCCGGGTCCCTGCCCCCGCCGCCCTGCACCCTCTTTTTCGGGTGCCGGTCAGCTGGAGCGGACTTCTATTTCCGGGCCGACTGGGAGGCCGCCCGCGCGTCTGGCGTCCTGGACCCGGTCACCGGCCTGAACGTCGCCTTTTCGAGGCCGGAGGGCGGCGGCGGGGAGGAGGAGGCCCCGCGGCGGCAGTACGTGACGGACCTCATCCGGTCTTCCCCCGCCGCGGCTGCCCTCTGGGCGGCCCTCTCCTCCGCGGGCGCCTGGGTGTACGTCTCTGGCTCCGCCCGCAAGATGCCGGGTGACGTGGCGGCCGCGATTGCGGACGTGGGCGTGCGGGAGGGGGGGATGGGTGAGGAGGAGGCGCGGGCCTGGGTGCGCGGGCTGCAGGCGGGCGGGCGCTACTTTGTCGAGGCCTGGAGTTAGGGAGAGGATGCAAAAAGAATGCAAAAAGAATGGGGGGGGGAGGCGGAGGGGAAGTCACAGTGATCAATTTCTCGTCTTGCACTCTCTCTCCTTTCGACACGCCCAATGCGGTGCCCGGGTGCGCGATCCAGGCATCCCACGACCCGGTCCAGGTCCACCAGGGCATGCCCTGTCGCTGCCCTGCAGCGAGAGAGTGAGGGCGAGGTCGCCCTGCCATCCCGGCGCGCCCTGCTGAGCGTGGCGGCGGCCGCGGTCGTCGCCGCGCCGCCCAACCCGGCGCCGGCGGTGGCCGTGGCCGTCGCCCCGCCCCTCCCTCCCCTCGCTCCCCTTCCTCTCCCTCTCTGCCCCGCCCCCGCGGCCGAGGCCGCCGGCCGGGCCGCCTGGTCCCTGGGCCTGGCCACGCCGGCGCCCGCCCGGGCCGCGTCCCGCCTGACCGGCCTGCTGCCCTCCCGCGTAACCAGCCTCGAGACGGAGGTCGCGCGCGCGGCGGCCGCAACCGAAGCAGCCGTGGCCGCCCGGGACGCCGCGCACGCGTCGGGGTCGGGCGCGGGCGCGGCGGAACGGGCGGCCACCAACGTGGCCGCCTACACCGCCCTGTCCACTGCCCGGGCGGGGCTGGGCGATGCCGCCTTCTTCGGCCTCCTGCGGGCCGACCCGGCCCGCTACCTGCCCTGCGTCTACACGCCCGCCGTGGGTGACGCCATCCTGGCCTGGGGGCGGCTGCCGTCCCGCCCGCCGGGCCTGTACCTGTCCGCCGCGGACGCCGGCGCGATGGCGGCCGCCGTCGCCAACTGGCCACTCCCTGACCCCACCTCCGTCCGCCTGGCCGTCATCACGGACGGCGCCCGCATCCTTGGGCTGGGCGACCAGGGCGCGGGCGGCATGGGCATCCCCGTCGGCAAGTGCCTGCTCCACGCGGCGGGCGGGGGGCTGGGGCCGGGGGAGACCATCCCCGTCATGCTGGACGTCGGGTGCGACAGCGCCGCCGTGCGGGGTGACCCCCTGTACGTCGGCCTGCCCCAGGGCCGCGCGAAAGGGGCGGCGTACGACGCTCTCATCGACGAAGCGCTCTCCGCTCTCGTGACCCGCTTCGGCCCGGGCCTCATCATCCACTTCGAAGACTTCGCGGCGGGCACGGCGGACGCCCTCCTCCGCCGGGCGGTCGCCTGCCGGGTGGGCGGCGGCGGCGGCGCGGACGGCACGCCCCTCTCCATCTGCCCGCCGTCCTTTTCGGACGACATCCAGGCGACGGGCGCGGCCGCGCTGGCGGCGCTGCTTGGGGCGGCCGCCCTGCCGGGCGTGCCGGCCCTGACGGAGGGGCGGTTTTTGTTCTTCGGCGCGGGCCAGGCGGCGGTGGGCACAGCGCGCGCGGTCGTGGCCGCCCTGGTTGAGTCGGGGCTGACCCCGTCGGCGGCCAAGGCACGCATTTTCCTGCTGGACTCGCGCGGCCTGGTCAGCGAGGGGCGGGCGGGCGCGTCCAACAGCGCCCTGAAGGCCGAGTTTGCGCGGCCGGTCGGCGAGGCTCAGGCCCTGGGGCTGTCCGGGACCGACCTGGCGGCCGCAGTGGACGCCATACGGCCGACCGTCCTCGTCGGCGCGGCCGCGGTGGGCGGCGCCTTCACGGACCCCGTCCTGCGCGCGATGGGCGCGGTCTGCGCCCGCCCCGTCATCCTGGCGCTGTCGAACCCGGACACGGCGGCCGAGTGCAGCGCGGTCGCGGTGGACGCGGCCACGGGCGGGCGCGGGATTTTTGCGGCGGGGACCGCCCAGCCCGACCACGCCTCCTCCCGCACGGGCCGCCCCGTCTCGCCCGCCTTTGCCAACAATGCGCTCGTCTTCCCGGGCGTGGGCTTGGGGGCGGCTGTGAGTGGGGCCACCGTGCTGGGCCCGGGCGTCTGGCTGGCCGCGGCCCGGGCGGTCGCGGCGTGCGTGCGGCCAGAAGACGCCGCGGCCGAGCGCGCGCTGCCGGCGGTGGGGAGGCTGGTGGAGGTGACGGCCGCCGTGGGCGCGGCCGTCGCGGCGGCGGCGGTGGCCAGCGGGGCCGTGGATGCGGGGCGGTGCGATGGGAGGCTGCTGGCGGCGGCGCGGCGCGGGGAGGCGGCGCTGCAAGCGGCGGCCGAGGCGGCCGTGAAGGAAGCTCAGTACCGCCCCGGAAAATGAAAAGAGGGTTTTTTTTTTGTCTTCTTTTTTCTCACCCAACACCCGGCAGCCGTGCGGCGCACCCGCGGACCCCGCTGCTCTCCCGCCCTCGTCCTCCATCATCACCATCACACATCACACATCACACGTCACACACAGAAAGGGAAAAAAAGGGGGGGGGGGGGGGGGGGGGGGACTCCACCACCAGCACTCTCAAGCGGCCGCCGTCTTGATGAAGAGCTCTGTGCACTGGGCCTGCGTGTCGTCGGGCGAGGTCACCGCGTGGCCGACCGTTTTAGGAGACTCGAAGATTTCGTGGTCGTTACCGCCCGGGAAGGTCTTGTCCCCGAAGAAGTGGATGGCGTCAAAGTCGGCCTCCACAAACTGGAGGCAGTAGGTCTTGTCCCAGCCCGAGGGGAAGACGTCAAAGGAGATTTGCCCGCCAATGGAGTAGGTCAGGTTCAGGTCCGCGAACTTGGCCCGCAGGGCGGCGACGAAGGCTTTGCGCACGCCCGCGCCCGCATCGTACTTCTCAAACTCGTCCCGCTCCTCCTGGGAACAGTTGCGGCCGATGGGCGAGACGTTCAGCATGCCCGCCCGGAACTCGACGAAGGTGCCCCGCTTGATGGGAATGTCCAGGTCAGCGATGTAGTGCAGGCAAAAGTTGATGAGCGCCTTCAGGTTGGCCTCGCCCAGGTGGGTCTTCAGGGAGGCGACGGCCAGCAGGTCGCCCGCCTTGTAGGCGACCAGGCCGTTCTCGGCGAAGACGTAGTCGTAGGCCGTGATGGCTTTGGAGGGGGGGAGAGAGGACGAGAGCGGGGATGGGGGTGAGCACGTGGTGAGGCTAGAGCGTGCGCGCGCGCGGGCCTCGGGGGCCGCCCCCCTCCCTCCTCCTCTCTGTCTCTCTGCAACGCACTGTCCGGCCCCAGCTGCTCGCTGATTTTGACCAGGTCGGAGCCGCCAACGATGCCGACCTTGACGTACTGTGCGGGTAGTGGGGGTACAGGGCGACAGGGAGAGAGGGTGCGGGACGTGTGAAAAGAGAGAGAGCTCCCGGCCGATTGCCAACCCCAGCGTCCGTCAACACCGCGCGCGCGCTCGCTCCCCCGTCTCGGGCCGTCTCGGGGCGCCCGCGCCAACCCCGCCCTTCCACCCGACACACGCCCGCTGCACCGCGCATACCTTGCGCAGCTCCTGCAGGAAATCCAGCGTCTTCTTGGACGCTTCCTGTGGAGTGGGAGGATAGAGAAGAGACGGGAGAGAGCGAGCGTGAGAGCCACCGCGCCGGCCCAATTCCCTCCGTCTCCCAGCCACCCCTTCCCTTCCTTACCTTGCGCGGCACGGTCAGGGTGCCGTCCACATCGAACAGGGCGATGGTGCGGTCGTGGGCGGGGGCCATGATTGAGCGGGAGAGGGGAGAGGAGGGGCGAGGGGCGCGGAACAGGAACGAGGTGTGAACAGCGCGCGAGAGGGGGGGCGAGACGCGTGCGAGACAGAGAGACGGCCGAGAAAATGTTCGTGCGACTCCCCACCTCCAAAAAAAGAAATGGCACTAAATCGCGCGCCCGCGCCCCACACTTTGTTTCGTCCGCGCTCTCCCTGGCCTCTCTCTCCCTCTATCTACCTTGCTAAGGAGAGAGAAAGATAGGGACGAAAGATGCAGCCGGGCCCGCTCTCATCCCTCTCTCTCTCTCTCCATCCATCCGCTCTCATCCATTCTCGCTCAGCACACCGACCCCCGCCGCCCCATCTCCCCGGCCTTCCACGCCGCCAAGGCGGCCTCGATCGCCTGCAAGCTCGCCGCGATGAGCGACGCACCCAGCGTGGCCGCCATGGAAATGACGACGAGCGACCGCCGCCCGCCACTCGCGTCGATCGCCCGGGCCAGGCCCGCCACGCCCACAACCGCCCCGGCCAGGCCGACCCCCGCCACGGCGGCCGTCCACGCGCGCGGAGCCGCGCCCGCGCTCGCGTACACCAGGCTCGCCGTCGCGGACGTGAACAGGATCATGGTCTGACACGTCGCGGCCGCGGCCTCGGGCGGCAGGCCCGCGATGAGCAGGATGGGCACCTTCACGATGCCGCCCCCGACACCAAACATGCCCGCGGCCGCGCCCGCGAGGAGGGACACGGCGGGAATGGCCGCCGTGTTGAGGCGCGTCCAGGCGAGGTGGTGGTGCGCCGCGGCCGCGTCGGCGAGCAGCCTGGACCGCGCCCAGAGCGTCAGGGTGGCCGCGGGCGGGACGACGGCCAGCGTCGCCGCCCAGTACGGCAGCGAGCCGCAGCGGAAGGTCCGTTTTGCGGCGTCGGACGCCGCGACGGCGGCGAACAGGGCGACCAGGGCGGCGATGCTGTTGAGGGGCAGGGGAGCAGTCGCGGGCGCCGGCCCGACTTCCACCCCCGCCTCTGGCAGGGGCAGGCCCGCCAGGACGGGCGGCTTAGGCGAGGCGGGAGGCGGCGCAGCCGCGCCTGGTGCCGGCTTTGGCCGCCCCTCATCATCGCTCTCTCCTCCCCCCACCAGCAACAGGCCCGCCCGCAGGTGGTCGGCGCCCGACCCGCCCGCTTCACCACCATCCTCGGCGGCCACCGCCTCTTCTTGTCCTCTCCCTAGCGCCACGCTCTCCGCGACCCACGTCCGCCACGCGCGGGCTCCCACATTGTGCGTGATGAAGGTGAGGAGCAGGCTCAAGCCGGCAAGCGTGGCCCAGGGCGGGGTGACAGCGTTCAGCAGGGCGCCGCCGACCGCGCCCACGATGGTGGCGGGCTCCATCAATAGGATGATGCTCCAGTCGATGAGGGGGCGGGGCGGCCCATCGCTGGGCGTGTGGACACGGGTCACGTTGAGGGCGAAGGCGGCCAGGGCGGCGCCTAAAATCGTGGTGTTGCTGAGCGCCACGGCCGCGGCGGGGCCCTGGCGGGCGAGTGTGAGGTAGACCGGCACTAAAGCCGCGCCGCCGCCGATGCCGGCAGAGGAGGCCAGGATGCAAATTGTGAACACCAGTGCGAGTGCGGCGAGGGAAGGTGCGGAGAGGAGGGAAGGCGGCGGCGGCGGCGGCGGCGGCGCGCCTAGGTCGGGGAGCAGGTCGGTGTGCGAATTTGTGAACGCGCTCACCACCACGACCATAGACGCCGTGAGGGCCAGGAGCGCGGCCAGCGCGCCACCTGGGCGATAGGTACGCATGATGGGGTAGACCTGAAGGGGTGGGAGGTGGTGTCGGTGGGGCCTAGCGCGGCGCCGGGCCGCGCAAAGCGAGCACGAAAACGCGAGCCGTGCCGAAGATAGACAGAATGAGACGGGCGGAGAAAACTTTTCACTCCCTGTGACGTCCCACACCCCGCACTCAGGGGCGGACACCGCCGACCTGGCCCCCCGTCCCGGTCTCTACACTCCACCCCCATTCGCCGCCTTGGTCTCCGCAGCCGCCAGCGCTGCCATCTCCGACGCCACCCGCGCTGCCATCTCCGCCTCGCCCAGCACCCGCACAGGCTCCAGCCCGGTAAAGGAAGGCACGACCGGCAGGGGAGGGCGCGTCGGCGGGGCCTCCTCATACTCGGCCGCGTCCAGGTCTGTCAGGGAGGCCGGGCTGAAGAAGCGGGGCAGGATGAAGGCTCGCACGGGCACCAGCCCCAGCAGCAGGACGGGGAAGAAGATGCCGCCCAGGGGGACCCAGGTCCAGCCGTACAGGGCCGCCAGGGCGGCGAGCTGGAGCAGCGTGAAGGAGCGGAGGGGGGGGAGGGGGACGGTGGACAGGCAGGCGGGCGCGCCCGGGGCGGACGCCAGGGCCGGGCGGGACGTGGGGTGCGCCGCCAGGAACCGCAGGCGAAGCGCAAACTGGTTGGTCTCCAGGCTTTCCAGGGCCATGAACGCAAAGTAGCCCGCAATGACGGCCTGGGGGATGCGGGCCAGGAGCGGGGTGGCCACGCCCGCGGCGGCGCCGATGGCCAGGGACTGGGGCTGGGCAGCGACCCGCGTCTCCAGGGGGGGGCGGGGGGGGGGGGGCGGCCCTGGCAGCGGGCCGGCCGCCGCGGCGCCCGGCCTTTTCGCCCGCCTGCGCGCCGCCCGCGACTCGTGCTCCCGGGCCGCCACGGCCAGGGCGTGCGTGTGCATGGGCGCCTGGGGCAGCACCCCGTTGACGGGCGGCAGGCCCAGCAGGCCGGCCGCGAGGGTCATGAGCGACAGGGCCGCCAGGTCCCACGCGTAGGTGGGCCGCTTGTGGTGGTGCGCTTGGGGCGTCGGCGTCGGCAGCGCACCGCCGCCGCCGCCCGTCGACCCGCCTGCTGGCTCGCCCGCTGGAGGAGGAGGCGAGCAGCCGTCAGGCAGGGCCACCCGCTGGACGATGGTGTGGTCGAAGTAAAAGAGGACGGCGACCATCAAGCCCGGGATGGCCGCCGCGGCCGCCCATTTGGCCCCGAGGCCTCCCATGCGGCCCGCCACGCTCCACGCGCTCATCGGCCCGGCCTCCCAGGGCGCGGGGAGGGTCAGCGGGCGGGGGAGAATGCCGGGCGGCGGGACAAGGGCGCCCGCCGTCGGCGCCCGCACCGCGTACGCCACCCCGCTCCAGGCCGCGACGCCCAGGGGCGCGGCGACTTCGGCGACCAGCGCGCGCAGGCCGGGCGGACCCACGCTCCAGCCCCGCGCGCGGCGGGCGGCGAGGATGGTCACCAGGAGGCCGACCGCGATGAACAGGCCCCACGTCCCGTTGGCCAGCGCCCACGCCCGGGCGGCCTCCTCACTCCCTCCGCCGCCTTCCTCTCCTCCTCGAAACTGGCGCACGACGAGCGCAACCGCCTGCTGCATGAAGAGGGCGCCGCCCACCAGGGCGCCGAACAGGTCGGAGGAGAAGCGGGTGAAGCGGGACACGCCCCGCCCCGCGCCGCCCAGGGCGGCCGCAGCCAGGAAGGCGGCCGCCCAGGCGCATGACCAGGCGGCAAAGGGGAGGAAGGGGAGGGAGGCGCGCCGGGCGAAGGCTGCCAGGTAGGCGTAGAGCAGGACGAGCGGCTCCGCGACGCCCACGATGAGCAGGGGCTGGCCGCCGACCAGGGCTTGGGCGACACCGAACAGGGCGGTGGAGGCGAGGACGGAGGCCCCCGTCACCGCGCCGCCCGTCTCCTCGGCGGCCTGCTCCCCGAACGCGAGGGCCGGGATGAGGGAGAGCAGGCAGACGTGGGTCGCGGGCGCGAGGACGCCCCAGAAGGCGCCCGACGTCCAGTCGTCCGCGTAGGCCGCTCGGCCGGCGGCCGTGAAAGGCAGGCGGGCGGCCGCGTCGGCCAGGACGTCGCCGCCCAGGTAGAAGGGCAGGCGGCGGGTGGGGGTCGAGGTCGGGGAGGGGCCCAGGTCGGCGGGGGGTGAGGCCGCCCCCCACTGACGGCGCGAGAGCGTGAACCGCCTCTGTGTCCGGGGCGGGCCCGCCTCGCTGGCGCCCGGCATGCTACACACACACACACACACACACACACGCACACACACACACGCACGCACACACACACACACA
>Ga0114918_10003133_pt1 | contig 14663 bp, 27 predicted proteins | sample LantaG_FD_87015 | JGI IMG/M metagenome (GOLD analysis project Ga0114918, IMG submission 87015) | Deep subsurface microbial communities from Baltic Sea to uncover new lineages of life (NeLLi) - Landsort_02402 metaG | ecosystem: Environmental > Aquatic > Marine > Oceanic > Sediment | place...
AACAGGCACGTCTGGATATACTAATGTATGGCTCAATGGAACACAAATACTTACAAATGATACGACTGCTTGGACGACAGATAACCCAGCAACAATATACGTTGGTTCTAGTTATGCTATTGGTAGTTTTTATAATGGAGATATACATCATTTAAAGGTGTGGCAAGAAATATTAACTCCACTACAAATACAGGACATCTTTCATAGAGAACTTAAACAAATTAACGATATATAAATATGAGCTCAATAATACAACAAAAAGCAATCGGATATTGGGACTTTAGGTCAGGCTCTATTGATGATTTGAAAGGTTCTAATGATGGGGTATATTCAGGTACACCAACTTTGAATAGAGAAGGAATGGTGCTTAGAGGCTCAGGCTTTGTGAGTGCTATAGATGACCCATCGCTTGATGTCACTGGTGCGTTTACAATCTCAGCTTGGGTAAAACCAACATCAGATGTAGGTGGTACAAGTGTTATTGCAAGAGATGGTACTGGAACTTACAGATACTTAATATACCAAGTACCTAGTTCAACTAACTTCCAATTTAATGTTAGTACCGCTAGTGGTGCTACATCAAGTGGCAATATTACACTTCCACTAAACGAGTGGAGTTTGGTTACAGGTGTGTATGATAGAACACTAGGCTCTAATAGGGTTAGAATTTATCTCAATGAAGGCACTACAACAAATGCAGCCAATGGATACGACGAAGATGTAGTTTCTCAGACTGGTAGAAATTTACAATTCGGACATTATACAGCTGACTTTATAGGTGTTATTGGAGCAACAACTTTATTTGATTCAGCACTAACACAAACAGAAGTATCTCAACTAATGGCAGAAATGAAAGACACAGTATACCCAACTAAACCATCTGGTAGAGCTACTGCAAGACAGATTCCTAACGCAAATGAATCAGGACTTGTTGTTGGGTATAATATGGAATCACTAGCAGGTGAAGTACAAGATTATTCTAGTAATCTAAATACTGGAACTGTGTATGGTAATCCAATTGCTGGAAGAACATTACTTGGCGATACTTTAAAACTTAATGGAGTAGATGCTTCGGTAGAAGCTAGTGACGCTTCTTTGAACTTCTTAAACAAAAAAGCATTAACATTATCAGCTTGGGTAAAAACCAACGATACCACAGGAACACATTATGTATTGGTAAATGGTATCAACCAGTATGCTTATAATCTTTCAATAGCTTCTAATGGTAGAGCAAGGGTTGTGATAGATGGTGATTTTATTGGAGATATGGATTTATATGGAACTTCATCAACTCTAAGAGATAAACAATGGCATCATTTAGCAGCTACTTTAGGAACTGATGGAACTACTAGTACATTGAGTATTTATGTTGACGGAGTACTAGAAAATTCTACAACCTTTTCAGATTACACAATGACAATTTCAAACAATGGTATGTATATTGGTAGAGCACAAGGAACTTATGCTAACTCAACAATCGCTAATACAGAGATATATGATGAAGCTAAAAGTGCTGCTTGGGTGGCTGATGAATACGCAAAAGGAGCAAGGGCAGTACAATATAAAACAGATTACGGACTTAAAGTTAGCTCAGGCAATGTTTCATCGGGTGAACTAGAAAACTCTGGCTGGGTAGTAGATTCAGGTAACTGGCAAATTGGCACTAGCACAATAGATGACACTAAGGTCAAAGTATTAAAGTGTATGACTGACAATGGTATTATCTATAAGTCAACAGATAGTATGGGTAGAGGATTATCAGAAACAGAGGCAGCTTATGGAACTTGGGAGTTTTATTGGCTTCAACAAGATGGTAATAACTTAATACACGTTCAAGTTAGTGACTCAGTAGGTACACCTGGAGCTGGTTCTGCTAATGGTTATATATTTAGATTAGGTGTCTCAGAGAGATTTAGACTTAGGAAAGAAACAGCTGGTTCAGTAGCTGACCTAATGTATACAGACGCAAGTTACTTCACAACTGGAGTTTGGTATAAAATGAAAATAACTCGTAGCACCGCAGGCGTATGGACAGTCTATAGTGATGATGTTTTGATACCAGTAGTTGTCGGAACTAACCCTGTAACTGATAACACACATACAACTGCTAAGTATTTCTCAATACAAGCTAAAGCAACCGACTTGATAGCCTTTGCCGATGTTAAAGGAGACCATTCCTTCGTTAAAAAACTAGGAGTAAACTAATATGAACCCAGCAGATGTAGCTCAATATGGGATAGCTGTAGTGCTCGTAGTATATATGGGTTGGAGGGACAGGCTACTCAACAAAACAATACAAAATCATTATGCCCACAGTGAAATCGCATTTAAAGAGATGATGGATGTGGTTAAAGAGGATACAAAGGCAATGACAACCGCATCTCATTTAATGGATGAGGTTAAAAAAAAAATAAATAAATGTCCTTATAACGGCTAACCAAAGTTAATATGGTAGACTTAACTAAAATCCCAAAGAAGTATCTAAAATATAACCCAGACTTAATACTAGGTTCACCTATTAAGGGAACTTATGACCACACAGTAAACACTAAGAGATATTACATAACACAGGAATTTGGTGAGAACGCAGTCCCATTCTATAAGGACATGGGAATGCTAGGGCATAATGGTATAGATTATGGTACAGCATCAGGATATGGTGATGGCAACCATAGTATGCCTTGCTTGGCTACTCATAACGGATGGGTAATATCAGATAAATCAATACAATCAGAAACTAAAGGTATTTTTGTAGAGATACTATCTGATGAGATGACATTAGATGGAAGACAGTGCAAGATTAAAACAATCTACTTTCATCTATCAGAAGCATGGGTGTCAGTAAACCTAACGGGTGCTGATAAATGGTGGAAGAGAAGTTTTGGGAAGAATAAGAATAGAGTTAAAAGAGGACAAATAATAGGTCTGTGTGGTAATAGTGGGGAATACACAACTGGAGCTCATCTACATTTCGGAATGTATATTTATTGGAAACAACCTAATGGTGCATTTGAAAAGGACTGGAGAAATGGATACCAGGGTGCTGTTAACCCACAGGAATATTTCTATGATGCAAATGTACATGAGGCTAATCCCAACTTTTATTTCAATGGGAGTAAGATGCCTAGTTGGAATAGGGCATTGGAGTTTATTAAATTATTTAATCACTAGTATGAAATATCTAGCATATCTAAAGGGAAAACGAACATACATAGTAGCCGTATTAGTAGGTGTATTATCAGTCCTACAATATCTAGGAGTTCTTTCTTCAGACGTTTATGTAACCTTAATGGGAGTATTGGGAGCAGGAGGTCTTGCTTCTTTACGAGCAGGTGTAAACAGGTAAGCTCTCCTAAGCGGAAACACAACAGGCAATGGGGGGAACGTCTAGCGTGTAACCGTCTGGAAGGTTAATTCGATGTATCGATACCTGGTTGATTTTCATGTAAGTCAATCGGGTTATCGGTATTTTTTTTATGCAAAAATAAGAGAGCGTTTATAGTCCGCCCTCAAGACTAAAGTGTCAGTCACTTAATCCTCTCCTTGTTGTGACAGAACTGGCACTCATAGTATTGCTTAACGAGTACCCAGCAAATGTCATAGACGTTGTAGAGAGTCCACCACGTCTTCCAAGTACAGGTGGGACAGTACTTTTCTTTCATCCCACCAGTGTCTACAACTTGGTGATTCATCTAGCTCCCCTCCTCGTGGCTTTTCACCACACAATCTTCTCCATACACACGCTTACTAAGAAGCGATGCGTACTCAGTTGGTGAAACAACGAACAGATGCACAGCATCACAATCATCGTTGAAACACTTCATCGGGATATTCCACTGCCACTCACGACCATCGTAGGTCGCTTGCAGAAGCAGAAGCCTGAACTTCGTTGCACCACAGGCACACGTCCACATCTTACGCCTCCTTTATCTTCGGTTTGATTCCCTGCAACTTGCAGAGTTGAATGAACGACTTCCTGTCCCAACGGAACACACCCATGTGTCCGCATTTATGGAACTTGGTAGGAATGAGAACGTGAGTCATGCAGGTTATCTTTTCTGACTGCACCACCTCGTCATAGTAGGGGGTGAAGTCACTCCACTGTCCACATCGTGAACATCTGTATGTTACCATCTGTCCTCCTTAGTAATCTCCTATTTCTTTCTTTGCTCCACAATGACATATAGCTACCATCACGAATTGTCTTGGTGATAGTTCTGCATATACATCGTGGAATGTGTTTCTATTACACTTATAACAGTAGGTTACAACACCAGTTACCCACCGTCCTTGTGATTTGGGCAGTTTGCTCATCTAATCCTCCTTCATCAACCTCGTTGTTTTAAGAAACGTTTCAAGCAGTTTCTCTGCTATCATGTTCTTGATTTCCAGTGCCATCAGTTTTAGCATCTTCATCTCACTCTCCTATCAAGGTGAATATGGTTGGTACTCCTAGCAGTGCAGCTACCGCTGAAACGATTGCAAGCACTGTGAGAATTAGACACCAGTGTCTTCTTACCCAGCACATTCCACTTCCTCCTTATGAACTTGTAGGCTCTTATGAGTTCAACTATGGTATGGAATAGAAACCATAGTATCAGTATCTGGATTATTGTGTTGAGCATTATCCTCTCCTTTGTACACAATTAATATAGGAAAGGTGGCGTGTTTAAAGGTACACGCCAAACCTGTTAAGAAAGAACATTAGCCAGTCTCTCTGCCAGTCTTTCGACTGCATCTTTTATCTGGTCCTCGTTGACAAATCTTTCGATTGACATCTCGGTCAGTTCCCAGATGAAAGCGTGTCCTACTTCGTGAAAGCAGGCTCGCCTTACATACCAGTCTGGCAGGTTACGAATAGCTGGAAGGTTGACTGATATCTGACCATCAAAGTTATTGTAGTTACAGTTGATAAGAAAGAGGATATCCTCATCTCTCAACTGCTTCCACTCAAACCTGAAAATCCAATCAGTCATTTTAAAAGCCAGCTTGGCTTCCTCCACCCATTCCTTCACTTGCTTCTTATTTGCCATTACAGTGACACACGAATATCGTGATTGTCCCCGTACAGGCTGATGATGGGACTTCCCATCTGAACAGGCGGGAGGTTCTTCTGCTCGGCGTAGCTTCCGCTGTACCGAAGATAAGAACCCGTGAGGATGGCGTGACGAGCACGGCTATCCACCGTCTTCCTCGACTTGTTTACAGCCGAGTAGAGAGCGGTCATGTGGTCAAGTCCGTGAACATGACCATAAGCCACAATCTCGGTGTCCACATAACGGAACACATCGAGAGCACCCTTAATCTTCGTGTAAGGAAGACGAGCTCCAGATGAACCGTGAGTAGAGTGAGCCGTGTAGCTTTGTTTGCCGACCTTCCACAGGTGAAAGCAGGCGTGGTTCAGGTAACGAGCTCCCAACTGCTGGCACATAATCGTGACAATGTTGAGTCCCGTTTCCTTAGTGATACGGAATTCATGATTTCCGCTGTGAATCCCGATAAGCAGACCAGCGTCAGCCACAGGCTGGAGGGTGTCCACCAACATCTGCATCTGGTCTTGAATGGTCATCGTCTGCTCATAGATGCCAGCTCCCACAGAATAGCGGGTAGCACACTCGAGCATATCCCCCATAACGAGGACATGAATGCCTTTTTCAAGGCAACGGGTTATGGCTTCAGTAGCCGCATCATAGTCACAGGTTTTTGCCCCGAGGTGAATATCACCCCAGCACATTACCTGTGCTCGGTCTCCCTTGTTAGGGGTCAACCGCACATCAACCAACTTTGTCCGTCTCATCTTCCTTCTCCTTTGTGAATGAACTGTTTATTAACCAACAGCTGGAGAGTAATAGCTCCGACTTATTATGATATGCGTGTATTACTCTCTACCACTTGTTACTTGGTCTCTCTGTGGGTAGGAGATGACCAGCTGTTAGGTAATAAATTATTTAGTGTATAACTTTTTCTTTCCCAGTAGTGCTTTTAAGACGTACCTCATAACAGCAGATATTGTATGTCCTCTTAACTCATCATTCCTATCATCTATACCCATATACTCTGCTATATAAGTATAAGCGTGACTAGCTTCGTGTGGTAATGTTGCTAAAGCCATTTCATACGGTAAATCTGAATCCAAAGTTATAAGTGGGTATTTTCCTGGTAAAAGATTAAAACAACTTCCTCTGGTTTCTTTACAATGCTCTAATGCTTTTTCATAATCCCAATCATCAATATTTCTACTAATGTATTTAGCCATCTCGGTATTAGTACCAACGATAACTCTGATTTTGTATTCTTCTGTAAAGACAGGAACTAAGATTGTTTTCATATATTTATAATAAAAAAATCAGATAATAAAATCTGACTTGTTTTTGATTTGAATTGTATTAAGCATTGCCATCATATACTTATTGATTATTTACTATTATATACCTATTTTAGTGTTTTGTCAAAGTTATTTTTAACCCCACTGCTCTGCCATAGCGTCTGCTATACCTTGAAAAGTTTTACTTCTATTTGCTTGTCTGTCCTTTCCTCCCTTATTAATCCAGTCAGAAAATCTAGCTATCTTCCCATTTTTACATTTATATTCTCTATAATCACCAACCTCTACTATTTCTGTTGGCTCTAATTTAGGCAAACCTTTTAGCCATAGGCAAGTTGTTTTTTTAAATGGCTCTCCAAACATATAGGGTTGAATTATTTGGTCTGGTTTTCTGTATTTTGTGGACATTATACAAACTGGATTTTCTATCATTACTTTAGGACAATCTAAGTTAGTAAATTGCATAAAGAAATCTATACCATCTTGTTGTCTACCATCTGCTATTTTTTGCTTAAAGTGTCTTGCCCCACTAACCGCTAAATGAGTACAAGGGGGGTGAGCAATTATCATATCCCACTTCTCCTTTAATTGTTCTGAAACATCTCCTTGTATATGCCACTCTGGTTTGCCACCACTACATGGTAATATGTCGCATGAATATGCTTCGTGTCCTTTTTTGCGAAAAGCCTTGCACACTGTTTGGCTTTCTTCGCAAGCTATTAGTATTTTCATATTATTTAACTTTTAATTGTTTTATTTTTTCAATTATTTCCAATATGTCATCCACATAGCTGGAACCTTCTAAAATATCATCAATTTCATAAGCAGAATTTTCTATATTGTTTAATAATATTTTTAATCTAATACTTATTCTAACATCTTTTTTAAGTCTTGTTTTATTCATATATATATTTATTAAACTAACAAAGAGATAGTAGATAAGGAAAACGGAGGAAACCTTATCGTTTTTATTTACTTCGCCTCTACTATCCCTGTGTTAAATTCTCTCTCAACTCATAGTAATAGATAAAGGACTTTCACCTTTATAAATCTTTTAGATTAGTTTGACCTAACCATAGTTCTCTTTATTTTTTTACGGACTTCGAACTATACCGTCACCGTAGAATTCCTTTGCCTTAACACTAGTAATCAAGGACTTATAGGCTTAGCGTTTATATTCCGCCACTATTACTATGATGTGAGAAAGAACTATCCCTGTGTTAGGTTAGGTTAGTTTCTCTTTTAAACATATCTTCAATCTGACCAAATGTAAAATGAAAACCCCACTGGTCTGAGAAGTCTATTGGTTCTCCTGCAAAATATTTATTTTTTAAATCTATTTGTTCATCTCTACTCTTTTGATAATACCAATCTAAGGATTTTTCTCTTGTTGTTTCTTCTTTCATATAATTATTCTATTATTTAATCTTCTAAGCAAGAACCACACCAATCAGCCAGTGCAGTATCTGTTTTCTTCCCACAGCCTAGACATCTGTAACCGTTGATGAACTCTTGTTTTTGTTTTTCTAGGAGTGAGGAGATAAATTCCAAAACAATTGGTCTAAAAGCAGTAAAATCTAAAGAGTCATCTTCCCACCAGTCAAAATATTTTTTATCAAATTCTTCTTTCCACATATTTATTTTAATATATTTAGTATGTCGTCTCCCATATCGCTTACATCTAATAAGAGTCCTTCATATCTAGTGTCTTCTTTTTCTTTTCCAAGATAACGCTTACCATATTTGGGATAAGTATTGTTCTCTATTATTTTTTTAGAGTGTATAATCAACTTAGTCTCAATCTCCTCTCTAATCAAAGCCAGCATATCTGGTAGTAGGGCTTCTATTTCTGTGAGGGCTTGGTTAAAGCCAAGTCCAAAAGAGTGGTCTACTTCATTGAATTGGAGTGTGGGCATCTGCCCAGGCAATATAGATTTTAGTTTGTTTAGCATATTAGTTGGTTGTGTTTCTCCGTGTCTTTTATAGTCATAAATTGCTGTGTTTTCTATTTCTTCTATTAGTTTTTTAAAGGTTTCACAATTCTCATCGGTTTTAATACCTACTCTGCCCCATTGATAAACAACATCAAATAGCTCTTTATAAATATTTTTCTCCATACATTTTATTATATTCCCTTATAGGGGTGAGTTAGTTAAATATTTCTTTCAATGCTTCATATAGTCCTTTTAGGTTTTCTTCTTCTCCAACATATCCCACTCCATCACTAACACTAATAGTACCATCACTGTTTAGAGTAATATAATCACCCTGCCACAATATTTTATTTTCTACTTCCATACTTTTATTATTATTCCCCCTAGGGGTTGATTAGATTATTAGGGAGCTTTATTTTAATTCGCACTCCAGACGAATATCCTCCTATACTTTGTGAACAGCTGACCCTTTGCAGACTTCACAACGCACTATTACATTGATGAACACATCTCTATCAATGTAAACAGCGTGGGGTGTGTAGTGATTGCACTTGTCACAGAACTGGTGAAACTTCACTATAAGTTCCATTACCATTCACTCCTTGTAACGAAGTCCATAGCCCATCTCTTGGGGATTAGTTCTTCTTTTCCTGTCACGATACAGAGATTAACCCACTGGTCACTGGTGAATATGGCGTTGCAGGAAGACTTCCCACAATTTTCACAGCACATATCCACACGATAACCACTGTGCATACCAACTGCATCTCTTACCTTTCTCCTGCTTTCAAAGTCTGGGGTTAGAATGATTCCTGTGATTCCACAATTATTACACTCTGACATTGGTGTTCTCCTTTTATTTTTTTTAATAACCTTTACCGAGGTCTACCATAAGTGCCGCCCTATAGCAGACCTAGTAAAGTTGCCAAACTACCGTATCGTGAAGGAACATATCCCTACCGCATATCTCCGACTAGTCTTTTACCAGCTCGATAGAGACAGCCCACCCCTCACAGCGCAAATAGCCGAGCTAAATATAATTATCTAGCTTCCCCTCTAGATATTTATAAACAGTTTCATAGTCTGACTTACAGATTTTGAGCGACTGCTTCCCTAAATCTTTAAGCCATTTTTCTCCCCACTTATCTAATATGTCTTTTCTGAAATGTTCTGGTGCTTGGTGTGCAGAGCGTGAGCCAAATGTATGACAGCTTGCACATAAACATATTCCATTTTCTATATACCATCTCGTTGACCTGTTGCGTCTGCCGTAATAATGATGAGGATTATTTGCTGGTTTTCCACATATAACGCACTTATGTTTAAAGTTCTCTCTTATCAATAATCCCCATTTTTTATCCAGCTTTTTTATTTCAGCTTTCTTCATGAAAAGTCCTCCTCTCTAGTAGCTCTTTTTTTAGCAAGTCTAATAAACTCCTCTATCAGCTTGTCTCTACCAATTAAGTATCTATATGTTTTATAGTTTTCACTTTTACTTTCAACTACTAACTTAGCCTGACTTATCTTTGCTCCATCTTCTATCTCTTGCACTATCTCTGACTTATATAGCATTTCGTATTTAGTCATCTCTGACTTTAAATCTTGCCACAGGATATTAAGCTCTAATCCCCAGTCTAACCACTGAATAGGGCTAACCACCCGTTTAGTAGCAACAGACTCCTTCATTTCTTCTAAGATTGTTTTTATAGTTCTCATAGTTTTTGTTTAACGGCTTCCCAGAGAGCGTCACAGAGTTTATCATTGCTTACAAAATCCTCAATACTATACCAATAACATTTTGTCATCCACTCATCTCCTAGAAATTCTATCATTTGTCCTATTGATATTTCAACATATTTCTCTGCAACAAAACCTTCTTCACTACCTCTCCAAGTTTGCACATAAATTTCACGGTCTAAAGAAAAGGCTAGTTTTTGCTCATCACTCAACTCATTCCATTGTTTTAAAGTTATGTGTTGTTTCATATCAAAAAGGAATATTTTCGACATTAACTTCACCATTAGCACTGGTTTCTACTTTAACCTCACCTTGTACAGCTAGACTATCACTTGAGGATGCTGTATTTGATGTTTTAAGGGGTGTCTCGTCAACGATAGGCGTTGGAGTGGACTCTTTACCGTCTATTGCTTTTAAACGTGCTTCAATGTTACTTAAACGCATATCTAAATCACAAGATATAGTAGCTGGTTGTCCGTCTGGGCTTACATCTTTCTTTACTCCTAATTTTAACATTTTAATACTTCTGAAGAAAGTACCTGGACTTTTAGGATTAGGTTTTTCATCATAGGCAATATCAAATGTTTTGCCTTGAGCTGATGAGAAGTGTGGTTCAAAAGCCTGATAAGCTACTGTGGTATTTCCGTCTTGTTTTTCTTTCCAGATAGAGAATACTTTTCTATCTTCTCCTGATAGTTTGATACGTTTTTCTTCTACGCCTATTTCAGCGATAGTTATTTGTCCTTTAATTAAGTCTGACATATTATTTAAATTTGTTTATTGTATTATTTACTCTTAAAATGTTTCTAGCTAATTCAAGTGTTTCTGATTCGTGAGCTTTCCAAAACTTTTCTCTATCCATTAATTCTTCAACCAATGGTGCTGTTCTTCGGTCTTGGCACATCTCCTTATAAACAACTTGCGAAAGTATTTCTATTGTTCTTTGTTCCATATTATTATGACATAATAGATAAATAAACTAATGCTATTGATATAATACCCACTATTGTAACTACTTTTTCATAAACACTTCTCTTGTCCCAAGTTCTGACGTGTTGCAACATTAAAAGATGTATTGTTGCATATATCATTATTAGTCCTAGTATTAGTTCCATATATTTATTTGGTTATTTTATATCCATTGTTCTCTAATAGTTCAATGGCTTTTTTAACTTCTCCTCTTTTTTGCTCCATAAAATCATCAGGAGCTTGTACTATATCCTCAACTGTTGTACCCTCTGGGGCATTTTCATCAAGGAATTGTTGCATATTTGGTGCTTCCATATTTTTTTTACTTAGATAATTTAATGTTTTTATTGTACCTTGTGCTTGAGCGTGGGCGATACTGCTTGGCATATATTTATAAGAATAATTTACTTAATATTTTATGACCTTTCTCTAATAATTTGTGTAGTCTTTTATTTAGTCTACCCTGAAGCCAACGAGTTATCTGTCTTTCGTTATACCACCTGAAATATTGTCTCAAGGCTTTTTTGCACATACTTAATAACTATTATCTATTAAACTTAAGCCTCCCACAATTAGTACTATAAGTATAAGCCAGGGAAATGCAATACATAATCCTATTAGCTATAATTAAAATTGTTAGTCCTAGACAATACATATTTTTATATTAACCCTATATATTTATGGTAGAGTACACCTCCGATTATGAAGACTAGAAATGGTGTTACTACTATTAGTATTGACCATATATCTATTTCTTCTTCTTGTGGATAGCGTGGATTATATTCTTTAAAATATTTCCAGCCATATTGTTTTTTCATATTATCCCCCGTTAATGAATTAAGATTCTATAAGGGGAAGCGATAGTATATAGTATAGTGTAAACACTCAACCTTATATTACGTCTTCCCCTCCTTGCATTGTCGCTATGACTTTGCTATATCTATATATTAGCATAACTGTAAAGTGTTGTCAAGTGTATAGGTGTGTATAAGTATAAAAACCCCACTATTTAAGCAGAGTTTAGGGCTTCTTTTTCTTTAACAACTTCAGCTATCCAAGCGTGGCTTCTTTCTTTGTTGATTAAGTCTTCTACTTCACGAGTAGTGTAACCATCTTTAGTTAGTTGGAAAACCTTTTCTTTTAAGAGGTCAATTTTGGCTTGTTTGTATTTACTGTATTTCATATATTTTAATTAGTATATAAACAGTATACCATAGACGTTAAGAAGTGTCAAGTGTTATAAAGTTTTGTCCACAGTTTCTACACAGTCAGGGTTGACAATGGTTTCAAAAAGTTGTATACTGATTATATATGAATAAAGTCTTGTCAACAATTCAATTTAGAAAAAAGGATAGCCAACTTTATGGTGTGTTTTCTGACAAGACTTCGCACATAGAGTTGGCTATTTTTAATTTTAAAGTATGAAAGACCTACAAGTAGAAAATGGAAACTATACTAGGATAGTAAATCCACTGATAGAAGAGCTAATCAAGATTCCTTTTAAGGGTTGTGAACTAGCAGTGGCAATGTTTATTATTCGTAAAACCTATGGATTCCAAAAGAAACAAGATGAGATAAGTTTAACCCAGTTTGAGAAAGCTCTTCAAAGGACTAGACCAGTAGTAGTAAAAGCACTAAAGAATTTACAACTAGTAAAGGTACTTAAACTAGTTAAGGGTGGCACTAGTAGAAACTCCTCTAACCTATGGGAAATAAACAAGTATTATGAAACTTGGGAACTAGTAAAGGTAGCTAAACTAGTTAAGCATAGACGTTTAACTAGTAAAGACAAGACGATTCAACTAGTTTACCCGCCTAAACACACAAAAGAAACTATACAAAAGAAAATACAAAAGAAAGGGGGTCGTTTCACTCCTCCCTCTCTTTTATCTGTTAAAGAATATATAACCCAACAAGGCTATGAGGTAGATGCTGATAATTGGTACGACTTCTACGAGAGTAAAGGTTGGATGGTTGGTAAAAACAAAATGAAGAGTTGGCAAGCCTGTATCAGGACTTGGCAAAGACGTAATAAACCAACTAACTTAGTTAACCCAGACCTATATGACTAAACCAGAAGTAAATTACGAATGGTACGGTGAACTCGCTAGACGAGTAGCCGAGGAAGACGAGAAAAATAAGGAGCTAGATAAACTCCTAACAATGCCAACCTGCTATCCAATTTTAGACGAGATGCTTGATGGAGGTTTTAGACCAGGTGAGCTGGCTATTTTATCAGCACCCACCAAAAATGGTAAGACCACCCTAGCTCAATCTATTACTTGGAACTTAACAAAAAAAGGAAAACGGGTATTGTGGTTCACGATGGAGATGTCGTGGAAAGAACTGACTAGAAAGTTTATGGCGATGGATGATAAAAAATATTCCACTAACGCTATATGCTATCCACTTGAGAATTACCACGGAGGAGGACAGTTACAGCTTGATTGGTTGAGGGAAGTTATTTTAAATGCAAAGAATGTAGATGGTGTAGACTTTGTCGTGATAGACCACTTACATTTCTTGCTACCGCTAAAAGATTTTAATACCAACATCTCCTTTTTGATTGGTGGGGTTGTTAGAGAAATTAAAAAAATAGCTATTGAATTAGAAATACCTATAATGCTTATAGCTCACACCAAAAAGTTAGACGTAGATAAAACACCAGACATAAACTCTATTCGTGATAGTTCGTTTATTGTCCAAGAAAGCGATTTTACTTTCATTATGTGGCGTATCAGGAACAAAGAAAGCCTAAAGAAAACCAGCGAGGAAAGTGATATGACTGAAATATACACAAACAAATCTTGGCTATCGTTGGAGGCTAATCGTAGAACTGGTAAGACTGGTAGGGTAAAGCTATGGCACAATGGAACTATGTTTGTGCCTTATACACCAGAACAAAAAGACAAGGATAAAATGAAAGACTTCACAGACTTTGCTAATAAAAAAGTATTTAATATGTAATATGGAATATATAAAAAAACAAATAAGACGTAATGCAGTAGGCAAACGCATCAAGTGTAAGTTCTGTGAAAACCCAGAAGCCATAATAATTTTAGAGGAGGGTAGGTTATGGGTTAGATGTTTAGAACACCAAGACCAATATTTACTTAAAACACAACACTATGAATATAAAAACTTGTAAAACCTGCAAAAACAAATTTAATCCAGAAACTAATCCAGAGTGTGCTGTATGTGCTTTTGAAAACAAGCTACCTAAACTATCTGAAAAAGCTTTAACACCAGAGCAAATAGAAATGAAAGAATACCTAAAAACACACACTTATGACGAAACTGCACAGAAATATAGCACTACCAGATATAAACTAAGATACTTATTTGGTAGAAGAGCCTACGTTAAGTAAACTGTGTATAACTATATTTTGACTTTTTGCTAAAAATGTGGTATACTCTAAGTAGATTCTTAACAAGGCGGGTATGGAGATTGAAAATAAACAATTCGGTGCAACAGACTCTGGCTTTTAATTGCCAGTTTTTTATTTACAGTGTGTTAGTAGTATTGTGTGAGGTTCACCCCCACCTCTTACAAACTGCTAACACTTTGTGAATAAGAAACTATTCACAGAAAAAACGTCTTTTGATTGAGACGATTTTCCATATCATCTACTCCTCGTGAGTAGGTGGAGAACTAAATGGCAACTCTCCACTTGTTCAAGACAGGGTAATAGCTAGAT
>Ga0114918_10003134_pt1 | contig 14662 bp, 25 predicted proteins | sample LantaG_FD_87015 | JGI IMG/M metagenome (GOLD analysis project Ga0114918, IMG submission 87015) | Deep subsurface microbial communities from Baltic Sea to uncover new lineages of life (NeLLi) - Landsort_02402 metaG | ecosystem: Environmental > Aquatic > Marine > Oceanic > Sediment | place...
AATTAACAAAGATTGGAAGCTCACTCTTGCAAATAAACATGAGTTTAGTTTTCCACATGATGGTTGGAATTATTTTGAAAACCTAACAGAAGCTTGCGCATTCTATAACATAGATGAGGAAGAATATAGAGAACATCTGTTTCCTGAAAAAAACTTGGAAAATTTGGTGTAATATAATATATATACATATATGAATATAGAAGTTGGACACATTTTGCTGGCATTCATTTTTACCCTTTTTTTTATTAAGGTTTTAAAATTAATTTTGCCTTCAAATTTAAAATCCTTTTCATCAGAGGTAAAAACTCCTAAGAAGAAAGCTACAAAGCAAGCTACAAAGCAAGCTACAAAGCAAGCTACAAAGCAAGCTACAAAGCAAGCTACAAAGAAAGCTACTAAAAAATCTACTAAACAAAATATTAAAAAGACAAAATAAAACATATGGAAATTATTATTGGAGCAATCGTTGGCTTTATAGTTGGAGCCTTAGTTTTTAGAAATAATGCTGCTAAGGTAGAAAAACTTATCGACAAGGCTGAAGAGTCAATCGAAAAGCTAAAGAAGTAAAAATACCCCCAGAGTATATCTCTGATAGCGTGATCATCACTAAGTGGTGATTGCGCTTTTTTATTTGAAAATATTCTTATATCCATATAATATGCATATGAGTTATGAAACGCTAGAAAAATTGGTAATTCAATGGGCTAAGGATAGAAATATCTTTGAAAATTCAAATGCAATCAAGCAAATAGGTAAAACCCAAGAGGAACTTGACGAAACACTTGAGGCGTTAAAAAGTCTAGAGTCTGTGTCTAAGTATGATAATCAAATAAGTAGATCATCAACACTGGTAGAAGTTCAAGATGGTATTGGAGATATGATTGTTACAATCATTCTTCTCGCAAAAATGGTAGGATTAAAGGTTGAAGATTGCTTAGAAGCAGCTTACAACGAGATTAAAGACCGCAAGGGTAAAATGGTTGATGGATTATTCGTAAAGGAGTCTTAAATGAAGCCAATTATATTTTTAGATATGGATTCTGTTGTTGTAAATTGGACAGATCCTATAATAAATTATCTTGATATTAGTGCTGATGGCAATAACATTGACGAGCTAAGAGATCGTTTGACTGAGGAACATAGCAAAGAAATAGATATCCTAATGGAAAACTATTTATTTTGGAGGTCTTTAAAGCCATTTGCTTGGAGCAAAGAACTAGTAAATAAAGTTTCTGAAATGGGCGACTTATACTTTTTGACTAAAGGAAGGCCTAATCATTCTTGCTTTGGTGGTAAAATTGAGTGGATTAAACAATATTTTCCAGCCTACCAAGACAATTTGGTTATTACTTCTAAAGATAAGTTTGTTTGCTCATCTTCTAATAACTTTTTAATTGATGATGATGAACGGCACAAGCTACCTTGGGAAAAAAGAGGTGGTAAATTTTTTCATTGGAAAGAAATGAGAGAAGAGAATTTTTCTGAACCAGAATTTAAAAAAAGACTTGTTGCAATACAACTCTTGGTAGATACTTATAAACATGGGATATAAAAGTCTAGAGAGGTATGTCCCCAAGGGTTGGGGATATGAAAAATGGATTGTTAACAACAATAAGTATTGTGGCAAAATCCTTTTTTTTATAAAAGGGAAAAAGTGTTCTTGGCATTACCACAAGCTAAAACATGAAACTTTTTATATTCAAGAAGGTAAACTGAAGGTGACCTATGGAATGACAGATGACATCGACAAGGCAGAGACTATTATTTTGGACAAGGGAGATATATTTGAAGTTCCAGTTGGTTTAATCCATCAAATGGAGGCTGTTGTAGACACGGAAATGTTTGAATTTTCTACTCAGCACTTCGACGAAGATAGTTATAGAGTTATTAAAGGAGACTAATGAAAAAGGTTTTACTTACAGGCTCCAATGGTTTTATTGGTTCTCGGTTCTTAGAAATTATGTCTAACAAATACGACATAGTTACTCTAAACAAGGAAGAAATTGATAGAATAGAATTAATTTTACCAAACGAAGATATTGAATGCGTTTTCCATATTGGCGCAGAAACGGACACTACATCTACTGATGTACAAGAAATATTTAAGTATAATTGTTTGTTTTCCGATAGACTTATTCAGATGTCTTTGAATCTAAATATACCAGTTGTATTTTCTTCTTCGGCTTCACTATATGGGCGCGGCGATAATATACCATTAAATTTATATGCTTGGAGCAAGTGGGTAACAGAAAATAAATGGAAGGGCAACAATTTATTTACTGCCCTTAGATATTATAATGTTTTTGGGATTGGAGAGCATAACAAAAATATCAAAATGGCCTCGGTTTTATATCAACATCTTCGCAAAGATAAATTTATTTTATTTAGCGGAGAGCCAATACCTAAAAGAGATTTTGTTTATGTAGATGACGTTATAAGCGCCAACATTCACGCCTTTGAAAATAAAATTTATGGTGTATTTGATGTAGGCACAGGGACTGCCAGATCCTTTCAAGACTTTGCCCACATTATGGGCAAAGAAATACAATACATAGAAAACCCTATTAAGTCTCAGTATCAAAATTATACATGTGCTAATGAAAGAAAGTTCTTGACAAATTGGAAGCCTCAATATACTCTTGAGTCTGCAATTAAGAATATCAGAGCATATTATAATGTATAAAAAAGATACTGGACAAAACCTACTAAGATACAAGTTTAAAGATTTTAAGTTCGTAGTTTTCGACTATGAGACGGAAAATCTAAATCTTTGCTGTCTAAATAAGCCTTGGGAACTCGGCTATATTGTTGTAGAGAACGGCAAAATAACTAAGGAGGTCAATGACCGTATCTTATGGAAAGATTTAAATATATCAGATGATGCAAAGAGAATTACTAAATTTGACATAGAAGAATATAAGAATACTGCTAAAGACCCAAAAGAGGTATTAAATAATTTTGAAAGGTATCTTCTTGACAAAGATTTCATAGTAGTACATTATAACGGATTGAATTTCGATATGTATATACATCAGCTTTTTAGAAAAAAGCTTGGTATGTTATCTGACTACTCTTTTTTATATCGAAGCATAGATGTTTTAAGTCTTTGCCGAGCCTATAGGCTGCAATATCAGCCTCCAGAAACTAGAGAAGATTTTTTCTTCTGGCAAACTCAATTAGCTTTATACTATTCGCATCCCAAATTAAGGTCTATTAGAAAAAAACAAATGAATGGCTCTACGACACTATCTTCTATGGCTAAAGAGCTTGATGTAGCAGTTTCTGGTGATGCTTGGCACAGTGGCCTTTATGATGTTAAAGTTACATGGGAAGTATTAAAGTCTCTCTTCTGGAAACTAGAAATAAACTCCAGTCATATAAAATGATCTATTTATTCTATAGCGCGAATTCTTTCAATTCCATACTCTCCCTCTCAGAAAAGACTGTTGGTGGCGGAAGCAACTCTATTGTAGAAATAGCAGATGAAATGGCTATGGACAAGGTTTTCTTGGTAGAAAAAAACCCTTCTTCATTTCCATTGGCATTTAAGAATCTTGGCAAAAAGCTGGTTTATGGTATAGAGTTTATAGTATGCGAAAATATCGAAGATAAGACTACTGGTTCAATAGAGACTCAACATAAAATTATTATTTTTTCTACCACTGGTTCTGCCTATAATGATGGTCTAATGAAATTATACTCTTCTGCTGCGACTTACGGAGATTATAATGGCCAACCAAGGTTAGATTTTAATACAATCAATAAAAATTGGGTAGAGGGTTTAATAATTTTGATTCCTTTTTATGACAGTTTTTTATACAACAACCTGCTTTTGGGCTACAACTGCAATATATCTTTATCTAAAAAACCTATATTCTGTATAGAAAATCATGATCTGCCATATGATAAAATCATAAAAAAGAAGGTTTTAGAATTTGCAGAACAAAATAATTGCGAAACATTACAAACTCATAAAGTTCTTTACAAAAGAAAGGTTGACATTGCTTCATTTCAAACTTATAAATGCATTCAAAATAAAAGCAATATGGAAAAACCTAATTTAGAGGGCTTCGCAAGCAATAGTTTTAATATCGTATGATTCAAGATAGTAAATTTAAAAGTCAATTTAAAAATTACTCCGAGTCTTATTCTATTGATGGCGTAAGAATCCCAGCTGTAAAGATTGATGAAAGTTATCGCAAGAAGTATGGTCTTAATACAGACATGCCAGATAGCGATATTTTGAGGCAAATATGCTTAATTGGATACAAGGAAAAGGGCATTCAACTTCTGAGCAACAAGCAGGAATATATTGACCGCGTTAAGTTTGAGCTATCTACATTAGAGAGACTTGGATTTACTCGATACATGTTAATGGTTTGGGATTTAATTCAATGGTGCGATGAAAGAAATATAGCGAGAGGATGGGGCAGAGGATCTGTAGGGGGTTCTTTAATAGCTTATTTGTCTGGTTTGGTTGCAGTTGATCCTATTGAGCATGGATTGATTTTCGAGAGATTTATTAATGAATCTAGAGCAAAGAGTAAGATTGTAAATGGAGAACAGTATTCTGATGGAAGCACTGTTCCAGATATTGATATTGACGTATCTTATCTTCATCGCGATAAAGTGGTAAAAGAATATTTGGAGGCAAAGTATCCAAACAGAACTTGCCATATATCTACGATGAATACCCTTTCTACTAAACTGGTGCTTAAAGAGGTCTGTAAGAAATATGCCATGTATGATGAATCTAAAGCAAACCTCATCTCATCTATGATTGGTAGCGATGCGGGAACTTTGGATAGTTTAGAAAAAACCATCGAAAACAACAACGACTTTAGAGATTGGGTAGAAAGTAATCAGAATATTTTTAATATAGCTAGAAAGCTCATAGACTTGCCAAGAAATTTTGGAGTGCATGCAGCTGGAATTGTAGTTTCTTATGATGAAGTTGGCAATTCTCTTCCTCTTGAAGTCAGAAAAGACAACGAGGGAAATGAAAAGATAATCACCTCTTACTGCAAGGATGATGTCGCAGAAAAAGAGATTAAATTAGATTGTTTGGGGCTTAAAACGGTAGACATTATCTATAATACTGCTAGAGACGTTGGTTATGATATTAGTAAATTCGATCCCGAAGACCCTAAAATCTATGATTTTTTATGTTCTTTTGATTATACTTATGGAATATTCCAATTAGATGGAGACACTGCTAGTAGAGTAACTAGAAGAGTTAAGCCAAAATGTCTTAGCGATGTTTCAGCTATTTCAGCGATAGCTCGCCCTGGAGCCTTAGCTTTCTTAGACAAATTCGTTGAGGCCAGAGAGACTGGTAATCAAGAGTCAATTCATCCTTCTATTGACGAACTCTTGAAGGAGACTTCTGGTGCAATCTTGTATCAAGAACAGATCATGGCGATTGCCAATAAAGTATATGGATTTTCCCTATTAGAAGCGGATGTTCTTAGAAAGATCATTGGTAAGAAAAAAGTAAAAGCAGTCAGAGAATGGGAAAATAAGATATATGAGGCTGGAGAGCGTCATAATATCCCTAGAGAGGCCACAGAAGTCTTTTGGAATACAGTTCAAGCATCTGCTAAATACTCCTTTAATAAGTCCCATTCTGTGGCTTACAGCTATATTTCTGTGCTGTGTGCCTATTTAAAGATAACTTATCCAGCTCATTTTTTTAAAAACTGCTTAATGCTTGCAAGAACTTTTCAGAATAGCGAGGCAAGAATTTTACAAATATCTAAGGAAGCTCCTTATTTTGGAGTCGAGGTCAAACCACCAGATTTGATCGAATCAAGTGAAGATTTTATCGTCAAGGGAAATATTATTCGATATGGGCTAAAATCTATTAAATCTGTTTCAAATAAAAGCATCGAAAAGCTAAAAGACTTTGATCCTTCTAATATGAACAAATTTAGAATGTTTGAATGTGCAAAAGAGAGCGGTATAAATATCGCTATTCTATGCAATATTATAAAAGCTGGTTGCTTATCTTCTTTTTCTGATATTCGTGGGAAACTATTTTTGGAAGCAAAGACTTGGAATCTTCTTTCGGAGGTTCAAAAACGTAAGATATATAAATATGGTCAAAAATATAACTTTGATTTGCTGAAAATATTATTGGACATCAAAAACGGAGATTTGCTTGACGAGGGCAAGGAAATATTTTCTACCAAAAAAAGATCAAATAAGCAAGGTGAGCTGGTATCGTCTTGGGATACATTCTACAAAAAATATTTGGAAATTAAAGGTGAGTATATTAAATATGCCGACAATCCTAATTTTTACAATTATTATTATGAGGTAGATATACTTGGGTTCTCATATTCTATGAATTTAACAGATGTTATAGAAAATCTTTATCCAAATGCCATTAACATATCTCAAATTGAGGACTTACCTATAGATTCTAAAATAGTTTCTTGCGGAATTGTGCAAGATGTTAGGCTTTCTAAAACTAGAAAGGGTGGGACTATGATAAATATTGATATAGCTGATGAGAATGGCACTTTCAATCTAAAAGCTTTTAATTTTGAGTATTTTGATAATGAGTCTCGACAAAGGGTTATTGTGAATAGAGTAGACGAAATTAAAAGTGAGTGTGGGAGATACCCTGTAAAGAAAGATATTGTGGTATTTAGGGGCAGTAAAAAAGATCGTTGCATCTTTGTTGACAAATTGAAAATTTTAAATATAAACATTTAGTGTAAATAATAGTATGAAAAGTTATGTAGTCACGGTAAAAAATATTAATGATTATTCTGTAGCAAGTAAACTTTATGCCGTAGCCAGCGAATGTTGTAGCTGCAAAGTCAATAGCAATTTGCCCGAAGTTTCCTTTACATTTAAAAATAAAAGCGATAAAATCTTCTTTGAGAGGATGATTAGAAACTTATCAATTTTCAGCAATTATGAAATATGCAACTAGAATTTATGAAAATAGCCAAGAATTGTTTGATGCATGGTCTAAACTTAACTTGGATAACAAACTTTCAATTACACCACTTATGAATTTCTTATATAGAAAATCTAAGGCTACTGGATGCTATCTTGTATTTGAAGTTAAAAATAAGAAGCATGCAAAAGATTTAGATAAAATCAAGGAATACCTAGATTTCCGATCAAATAAGTGTAGAACATAAGATATGCCTTTGTATAAAAATAAAAACGACCAGAACGAAAAAGAGTTTATAAATTCTTGTATGTCTGATAGCACAATGATAAAAGAGTTTAAAAACAACGATCAGAGGCTAGCAGTTTGTTATAAACAATTCGAGATAAGTAAAAAAAGTAAAAATAAAGCTAATTGGAAATCTCAGTCTAATGAAGATTATATCTTGATAAATTGAAAGACTACCTACAGACAAATAGGATTTATAAATCAGAAAATATAGTATTTTCAGATGAAAAAAAACTTTCTGAAACTACTATGAAAATCTTTTTCTTATCTATAGTAATGGACAGACATTTTAGAGACTTGTATGGTGAAGGGTATGAGATATTCTTTTGCGGCAAAAATTTATTTAATTATTCTTTTTCTGGCTTCAAAGAAATTTATATACTTAAAGATCAACACTTTACAATGTCCAGCGTTCTACATGAATTAGCTCATGCTGTTAAAAAAATACGTAAGAACTCTCATGGTAAAGCTTTTTGTCGGAGATATTTAAAATTTATAGAAAAATACATTTCTAAAGAAAAGTCAGAAGAACTTAAAGAGGAGTTTAAAAAAAATAAAGTTCTTTTTTAGTTGCAAAGGGGCTAGGAACTCCGTATAATTTTTGCAAATAATGTAGGAACTCCGTATTTTTTTTGCAAATAATATACACGCGAGATGAGCTTATCAACACCTATACTAATACTAATAGCGTCTTTTATAGTCTCTTTTATTGATATAAATCATGCTATTTATTTGGCAGTCGCGAGCAATGTTTTGCTAAATGTCAAGAATATAAAAGATAAAAATGCGAACAGAACTTTCGATACTTTTTATTCAAAATTTTTAAAGAAAAATTAAAAACAGCTTGACATTATCCGCATCTTATGTTTAGATGATCGGAGATGAATAATATAAATACAAGCAAGCCTCCACGCAAATCTGGAAGCGGTCGTAAAAAGGGTTCAAAGTCATTTACTAGAATGACTTTTTCGGAGCTATCTAATATATGCGGTAGCTCAACAATAGTGCCAGTATCAAGAGTCTGGCTTGAACAAATGGGGGTAACTATTGTAGCAAATGATACCACTACGATAAAAGAGCTAAATCAAAAAGAAGCTGATGAGCCTATTATACAATTTAAATTACATCAATAATATGCTTTACATTCTTATTTTTATATTTCTATTTGCAATTCTATGACAAACAAAAACTTTTCTAAATTAGTCGGACAAGAAGAAGTCAAGCGAAAGTTGAGTTTCTATGCTAATGCTCAAAATGCAACAGGTAAGTCTCCTTTTATCATGCTTAGTGGTGCAAAGGGGCTTGGCAAAACTGAATTCGCTAGATCATATTCTGATTCTTTAAAGAATAAGGACGGAAGCAAGCGACCATTCTTGGAAATTAATTGTTCTACTATAACAAATGCAAACGCGTTCTTTACTCAAATCTTTTTACCTATTGTTATGCACAATGAGGTTACAGTATTTTTTGATGAGGCTCATTGTTTACCCAAAGACTTGACCAATGCGTTCTTAACTATTTTCAATACTGAAATGGAATCTTGGAAAGACTTTATGTATAAGGATGAGAATTATTCCTTCGATTTTGAAAAACAAAATTATATTTTTGCTACTACGGAACTCGACAAGATATTTCCTCCGCTTAAAGACAGACTTTCTGTTATTGACTTCTCACCTTATAAAATTAGCGAGTTGGGTCAAATAATCTCTAGTCAATCTAAAGTAAATATAGACAAGGGAATCTTAGAAGATATAGCATCTACGGCAAGAGGTAATGCTCGTTCAGCAGTAAAAAGAGCAAAGGAAATTCTTTTATTCGTAGAATCAAGCGAATTTAATATATTCAATACAGATGCTTGGGAACAGATGAAATACACTTTAGGCATTAAACCTATGGGTCTTTCAAATATAGAAGTAGAAATTCTTGAGATTCTTAATGATCGTGGAGACTGCACACTTCAAATGCTTTCTTCTGTGACTGGTATGTCAAGATCAGCATTGCAACGTGATGCGGAAATTTATCTTTTACGGCAAGGTCTTATTAAAATAGAAGGTCTTAGGAAGATAACTCAAAAAGGAAAAGATACTCTTAAGATATTATAATTTTTTTTAAAAAAAGATATTGACACCAAAGAATAAATAAACATTATTACCAACATGATTATCGAAACTACCAAACAAAAAGTCCAAACATCTGGCAACATCCAATCCGCATCCTGCTCTATCGACGCAGAAGATATGCGTTACATCGCAAGCCTATTGCGTAACAATTATTCAGACACAATCCTTGCAACCATGCGTGAGATTATCGCCAATGGTATTGATGTGAGCAATGGTCGCAAGGTTGACGTTCAACTTCCTACTAAACTAGAGCCGAACTTTATCGTAAAAGATTATGGTTGCGGTTTGAGCGAGGAAGATATGATGGGTCTTTATACTAAGTATGGTAAGTCAACCAAGCGTGACTCCAACAACGCAATCGGTGGATTTGGTATCGGACGTTTTGCTCCGCTATCGTATACAGATTCTTTTATTGTTATATCTGTATGTGACGGTCAAAAGACCGCTTATACAATCCGTGTAGACGAGAACGATGATACAGTTGTATCGAAAATGTTTTCTGAGTCTGCAAAAGAAGATAATGGTATCTATGTTCAAGTGCCTATCCAAATCAAAGATATTGAGTCTTTTAAATTAAAATTTAAAAAGTTCTCACAGTATTTGGGCGACAAGATCAATCTCTTGAATGAAGAATGGGATCAAGAATTGCCGAATTTTTCTTGTGATTCATTTGATTTTTATGAAAAACAAGGCTATTTATTCCACGAGTCGTTTCAAAAGCCTCATGTATTAATGGGCAGCATCCTTTACCCTGTCGTCGAAGACAGTAGGTATCCCTGTTTCAAAAGGGGCGTTGTATATAAAGCGGAAATTGGTGAGTTTAAGTTGCACCATAGTCGTGAATCTTTGGAATACAACGATAAAACTGTTGCAGCTCTTAGCAAAGCATCAGAAAAAATCCAAAGCGATGTTGAAAAAAATGCCAATGAGCAAATCAAAGATGCTGAGTGTCTTTACGATGCGATAAAAATGTTTGCTAAATTTAAGCCTATGCTTTATAACTTAGTCGGTAATTTTAAAAATTTAAAAATTAATTGGGGCGATTTTCCAATTTCAGAAAAGGTCTTTGGTTTTTCTAATTGTCAAACAGTTCAAAAAATTTCAAAAAATCGACAAGGCAATTTATCTACAAAGGCAATCAATTCTAGTTGGAATTTCTCTGACGAACCGCTGGATCGTAGATATTTCGTTATTGATGATGGAGTGATGCCTCGTTCACCACATAACCGCTTGTCTTGGTTAAAGGATAATGAAGAAGTTTATCTTATTACTCTCAAAGATGAAGAAATGGGCAGATTTAAGGCTATGAATAGTAAGCACGTTAGCTTGTTGTCGAGCCATGAGCGAAGCTTCAAATCTATTAATAGACGGACTGCAAAAAAGGGTGACGTAAAAAAAGGTGACATTCTTTTATTTGAACCATCAATACATTACGGCTGTTGGACAAATTCTCAATTTTGGAAAGAAGTAGAAGAAGAATTATCAGACGATAAGACTCATTACTATTACGTTTATAACGCTAACAAGATTGAGTCTCCATGTGGTCGTGTCCTAGACGCTCGTTCGGTTTACAAAAATTTGACAAACTTACGAAAACTTGATTCAAAGATCGACAAAGTTTACGGAGTTCGCAAAAAGGCTCTCAAGAAAATTGAGAAGAAGTCTAATTGGATTCGCATGGACGAGATCGAAGAAAAGATTATTAACGATTCCCCAATTCTTAAAAACGCTAAAAGATACGAAGAATTACGCGGACTAATTCGTGGCTATGATTTGAATTTTATGACCAGAGCTTTGGAAAAGTCTCCATCCAAAAAAATTATTTTAAATTTTAAAAAACTTTTAAATGATATTAACAAGATGGAGCGTCCAGAACGTGTTCATAAAGTAAACCTTGATAGAATTAAGATCGACCTCTCAAAAGAGGTTAAGATCAAAGAAGATTTCTTATCGGCTTATCCTATGGTCAAACATCTGGCAAATTCACACCAACGCCCCGAAACAATCGAAGAAGATTTGGTAAGCTATCTTACCAAGTGGTAGTCATACAAAGTCCTTGCCACAAGGGTGGTAGCTTGTGGCAAGGCAAATCTTTTCAAAAAAAGTATTGACATACCAGTCGTATAGCCTATTATTACTATTATAACTTTTAACTAAAACAAAAACCCAAAAAAAAGGAAAAACCAAATGGAAAACTATCCATACATCGTATCCGACCAGAGTGCAACCCTTATCTATGAAGGTAAGCCTTACACTCTGTCAGCAAGTCAGCCAAACTTTACGCCATTCAAAAAGGCGTTGATTAAGGGTGACTTTGAAACCGCAATCAGCTATCTTGACATTAAGACCACAATCAAAAATTGGAGTGATGGTGAGTTGCGTGTTGACAATGGTGCTGTATATTACTTCAGCGAGCGTCTGCATGGAGCAGTTGTCGATAAGCTCTTGGATTTGATTCAAGCAGGAATGGACACTTCCGCACCTTTTATTAAGTTTATTAAAAATTTGCTGGACAACCCAAGCAAGTCAAGCGTTGACGAATTGTATGATTTCTTGTCTTACAAGTCTCTTCCGATTGATGAAGATGGTTGGGTAATTGGTTACAAGGGTGTAGCTTCCGATGGTTGGTCGAAGTCTGGCAACACACAAACAACCGTGTTGCAAGGTGAGATCAATGAGCGTGGTCAAATCCTCAATCGTGTTGGCGACACAATCGAAGTCCAACGCCGTTGTGTTGATGATGATCGCAGAAATCAATGTTCACATGGTCTGCACGTTGGCTCGTTTGACTACGCTAAAAGTTGGGCATCTGGCGATGGCAAACTTCTGATGGTTCGCTTTAATCCTGCTGATGCAGTTAGCGTCCCAACTGATTGCCAATGTCAAAAACTCCGAGTCTCCAAGTATGAGATTCTTGAGGAGATTGAAGTCAGCAATGACTCCGAAATTGATAAACCTTTCTACGGTGTTTATACCGATGGTAATACCGAAGAAGAAAACGATTATGATGAGTATTCTGACGATATGGAAGAACAGAAAGATGATACAAAATTTTGGAATGAATAGGGTAATAGATATAGGTTAAAAAGCGTTGGGGGCAGGTAGCGAAGGCATCTACCTGTCCCCTTGAAAAAATGAAAATTAATTGGGTAGAAAATATGATAGCTGATATACAAGATTGGCTAAAACTCAACGAAGGTCAAACATTCTTGCCAACGATGGACGAAGATGACCTTTTGCACAAAAAAGAAGTTGCACATAAGAAAGAAGTGCTTGACATTTTAACAAAAATTAGACATCATTAAAAATGTATATAGTAGTTCATGTAATGAGGGAACTCAATCCAGATGGAAGTTTATTTGAACATTCGGATTGGTCAACCCACGAAACACTTGAGGAGGCTCAAAAAGAATACGAAAATCTTTTAGATTGTTCTTCAATTTACACCGCTTCAATTTGCAGCGTTATCGAATCAACTGATTATTAACTAATATAAAAAACATAATGAAGCTCACGCCAAAAGAACCCAAAGAGATCGACGATCTCAACTTCATGGAACTCCTTCGCGAGACCATTGACGTGTTGAATCAAATCCCCAACAAGAGAATTGAACATAAAATCCCTCAGATCAAGGACACTTATGGTTTCATATCCTACATCGAGAGGAAGTTGAATCTTTTAGATTGTTCTTCAATTTACACCGCTTCAATTTGCAGCGTTATCGAATCAACTGATTATTCACCAGCCGAAAACAATAAAATTGGCGACTTAGATCGTCTCAACCAAGACCTATAAAATTATGACTATGGAAAACGAAGCATATATCCGAGCATCTTCTCACTTTCTTACGGACGAATATCCTGCTGATTGGCAAGATATGCCAGAAGAAGAACTGCTCAAATTCATTGACGAAAATCAATGGCAACATTTTGAAGGCGAGGATGCAGAATATGTATTTGAACATATTGAAAACTTAGCACAAGATTTTATTTCTTTTGCTAAGAAATACGCCTCTGCTGAATAAATTTTTACCAAATTTTATTGCCATGAAAAATTTTTTAATTTTTATTTTAATTTGCGCCAATCTCAGCGCAGTCACAGTCACAGATGTCGTTATGGCAATCGAGAAGGTAGAATCGAACCAAGATCACTATGCCATAAACAAAGAAGAAAATGCCTTGGGCTGTTTACAGATTCGTCCTATTATGATTGCTGATTACAACCGTATTACTGGACAGGATTTTCCACACGATATAGCTTACAATAGAGCGATGGCATACATAATCGCACAAGAAATCTTTTATCATTATATGAAGGGGATTGAAAAACCAAACGCGAAGCATCTTGCTTTCATTTGGAACGGGGGCGGCTCTGCGTGGCGTTATGTTGACGATCCAAACTACGGCAAGCCTCATGTGCGAAAGAACCTAGAGATTTACTGGCAAAAAGTTAAGAAGCACCTTTAGCCAACTTTAGTTGATAATGCTCATAGAACTCTTTTCCCCATAAACTTTCTTGACAATGAATCAAAAATACCCATACTAAAGCCCATGATTAAAAATACAGAAGAAATCGAATCCATCGAATCGACTTTCGATAACGCGGCTCACGATCTTATCCTAGGGCTGAACCAAGAAGTAGGCGAAGAACAAACATCAGAAAAGAAATGAATATATTTGCAATCGACAAATCGCCCATCAAATCTGGCAGACAACTATGTGACAAACATTGTGTCAAACAAATCTTGGAGTCGTTCCAGATGCTTGGCTCTGCTGTTATTCGTCATGGTGCAGCACCAGAACAAATGCCTTTGACTTCCAAAGGCACTCCATTAAAAGGTGGCTACAAGCATCATCCAAGCACAAGATGGGCAGGAGATACATATTCAAATTTTGTTTGGTTATGCTCTCACGCTATCGAAATGTCTAACGAATATACTCGTAGATACAACAAGACTCATGCTTGTCGCAAAGGAATTTACCATCTACTTAACATGGGGCAAAGGTTTATTCCATCTGGCGAACTCACTCCTTTTTCTGTTGCAATCGCAGATGAAATGGAATGTCGTAAGATCGAAGGCTTTGACAAACTTCATCCTGTCACACAATATCGTTTATACTATAAGCTAGACAAATCTCACCTTGCCACATGGAAGCAAAATAAGCCTAAGTGGTATGAGTATTCTGTTGAAAAAATCATTGAAGCGAAAATTTAAAAAAATTTAAAAAAATGTCCACAACATTCGCAGTAAAGGTTCCGTCTGTCAGAGCTTATGAAGATGGAGAAGAAGTAGAAGTAGAGGTAGCATTTAGAAGTAACGGAGTAAGATGGTTAGACCCATTAGCTC